>Ga0157372_10000203_pt1 | contig 65803 bp, 55 predicted proteins | sample C55metaG_FD_115307 | JGI IMG/M metagenome (GOLD analysis project Ga0157372, IMG submission 115307) | Corn rhizosphere microbial communities from Kellogg Biological Station, Michigan, USA - C5-5 metaG | ecosystem: Host-associated > Plants > Roots > Rhizosphere > Soil | place: USA: Michigan... | reverse complement strand
GGGGGGGGGTATCGATGCGCCCTTCCCCCGACCACGAACGCGCGCCGTGATCATCTCGGCGCGCCGCGACCCTATCAGGCGAACACCGGTTGGGATTGGGTTAGCCCTGGAAAGCCTGGATCGTAACTAAGGAGGAGCGGGGGTCAGGGGTGCTCCCTTCCAGGTCAGTAGCACCTGCGCCTTATATGTTAGATCATGCTGACAGGCCTGCCAGGTTGGCTTAATGTTTACCCTGGTCATGAGGGAGCGCATACTAAAGTTCAACTAACTATCTGAGTGAGGAAGCATGGCCTTCGATGAGCAATTTGGGATAAGATATTTTGAAAATAGCCGCAGGGCAAGCGGTTCAAGTATCGTCCTAATTCACGGCTTGGGGAACTCGCTCGACTTTTGGCACCAGGTTTCACCGAAGCTGGCTGATATTGCTCACGTGGTCGTACTTGACTTACCCGGATTTGGAAGAAGTAGATCGCCTGCTGTAGCAAACTTCGACGAGTACGTTACTACAGTTAGTGAGTTTCTGAGATCACGCTCATTGCATCAGGTTCACCTTGTAGGCCATTCGATGGGAGCAATTGTTGCCCTGGGCGTTGCGCCTCGTATCGACCAGACCAGTGGTATCACGTTAATTGACGGTACCTTGTTCACGGCATCTCGCATCCTCCATCACCCATCGGACGCGCTTTCGGCGCCTAAGGTAGGCGTCAATCTATCCGCTCAATTTGCTGGAAGCCTGATACCCCTGAATAATGCGGTCAGGCATGCTATTACCCGCAATGCAACGATACGCCGGCTCTTATTCGCGCCATTTACATTCAACGCGGCAGAGATTAGCCCCGATGTATTGGCAGCGGCGCTCTCACACAATACCGGTCGAGGTATCAAACTAGCATACAATCTGGCGACACAAACCGATCTGCCGACCCTCTGCCGCGATGTCGCACAAGTTGAAGTGAGTCTGCTTTGGGGCGAAGACGACCGCCTATTGACTGATGAAGATGTCCAAGAGGCGAAGCAACTGCTCCACGTTACGTACAGTGAATCGCTGGCGAACTGTGGACATTGGCCCCAACTAGAGCGTCCTGACGCGGTTGTAGCACATATAGCAGCGAGAATTGAATGACGTGCCTTATTTGTGAGGGGGAAGGCATTGACTAGTTCTTCTCAAGCCAGCCCTCACGATTTTGATCCGTTTCTTGTCTTGCCTCCTCCGTTACGAGCAATCCAGCGCCTACCTGCATGGGGCATCACATTTTTGCTTCCGATATTCCTTGCAGTAATTTTGGTTGCTACAGCACTTGACGGAACGGTAGGCGGCTCGTCGGATTTCCGCCCCATACAGGACATTAAGACGGCTCTTGGCTTGGGACAGCCGCCGCCCACTCCTGCAAGTTTTCCTTTCTTGCGGGATTTTACAAGTATGGCGCTCCTGTGCGCCGTCGTTGCAACTTCTGTCGTTGTCCATCTGCAGTGGAAGCTGTTCGCAACTTGTATAAGCGGGCTAATGACAAGTGGGGCACTTACACCCCGCCAGGCACCCTTATTTCGGAGACATCACCGCTTACTGAGAATCGATAGAGCCGGTTCAGAGTTTCAGTCATTCATCGGCAGAACGAACAGCCGGCTCGCGCGTTGGGGAGATTTCTCCTTCCTCATTGTTTTAGCCGCATGCGGTATCGCAACGATATTCGTAGTCGGACTCCAGCATGTCGGCTTATTCCGCATCTTGACGCCTCGCCCATATTCTGAGAATAACCCGGCTATTTTCTCTCATAACGCTTACAATAACTGGTGGGCCTCGATAAATCACGTATGGGGAGTGATCACATATGGCGGCCTCGCTGCGTTTGAAGTATGCTTAATGTTATGGCAGAATATAGTTGGGGTGTTTGCTGTTTACATCGCAGTTGCCTTGCCTGCCTACTACGAATACAGTCTCGATCCATTGGTGCCAGCAGATAACTATGGGTGGGGTCCGCTAGCCACCGCATTCCGTACAGTACGGCTAAGCCTGGCTATTCATGCCTTCATGATAACCATCCTGTTGGTTGTTATTAACATTCGCATCTGGATTTGGACGATCGTTCCGTTTTGCACCTGGCTTTTCGCGGTCTGCTTATATCTTCCGGTACCATGGGCTGTCTTTCGTCATGTGAAAGGCGAGTGGCAACGTCGACGACGAGCGGAAATGCAATCTTCTTTTATGTCGATGAGCGAGGCGGATAGGCTTGCGGCCGAAGCATCCTTGGTAGAAATAGTCAAATCGGTAAAGCTGCGCCCATTATCTCGACAACCAGTGCTCACATTGACCTTCGCGGCAACCATTCTTCTACCTATTGTGCTGACCATTGTCCAGATCGTTGTCCCACTTAGATTTGGGCCGCATTAGGTCGTGAACAGGAAGTATAGGTAATGTGTCGGACCCTTGAGCCGGCGGTTGTTATTAGGTGGCCGCAGAGTCGAGCCGCCGATCGACCATGTGCACTGCACTGGGGCCGCTAGGGACGGGCTGCGATGGAACGGGGAGTAAGTGTTGTATCTGGTACACGAGTTCATGGCTTTTCTCGGTGGCGTACCAGGTGACGAATTGCGATAAGCCGCTTGGATAGCACAGTGCAACGATGGCCACGCCAATGCCGACGGCGTAGCGAGCCTTGCGCGGCAGAAGATCGGCCACGAGGTCGATGCCGTCGGTGAGGTTCATGCGGTCAGGCTCGCACGCAGGTCTGAAACTTCTCCGGATGCTCGGCTTGTCATCTCAGCACAGTCTCAGTAAGGCCGATTGGAAGCGAGACCGGGCCTGGGTTGCGGACCGCAGCCGAGTGTCGAATCGAGGTCCGGAAAGCTTACGATGCGGCCCACTGATCTATCGCTTACGCCTTAGCGGTTGCGGCTGAGAACTATTGAGCGTATCCCCGCTTAGACGGAATGTCGCGCAATCCCGCTCGCTCGGCGTGTCGACCCCGTTTCCTGTCGGTACGGAGGTAGATGATCAGGGTTAGCACTCGCAACCGGCGAGTGCTGCTTACCGGCATCGTTGCCGGGTAGCGGGAGGCCTCCGTGGCTGACCACACTGAATCGCGCTGTCCGCGGAGACCCGCCATGCCGCGTCTGGCCCATCGGCATGCAAAAACGGCGGTCAAGGACCGTCCTTGTTCGATATCGTCGAACAGTTACACCATCGTGGTGGACACATATGCAGTGTAGCTGTAGTCTGTTCCAGTGCTGCTGTAGCTGAGAGGCCAAGGGTGGAAACATGACGCTCGATGAGAACGGCTTCATGGAGTACCTGCAGCTTCAAGACAGCTCAGAGCTCGTCACGAAATCTGAGTTGATCCAAGAAGTGCGGTCGCTCGGTAACTCCGTGAGCGATCGGCAGTTGACCTTCTACGTTTCTGAGGGGTTGCTGCCCAAGTCAGTACGTGCTGGCACGCGGGCTGGGGTCTATCCCAAGATCGTAACCGAGCTGTTGTCCTGGATTCTGACCTCACGCGACCGCGGCATTCCGATCGAGGCGATCAAGGAGCTGCTGCCGGTCTGGAAGTTTTTAGTGCGGTCACGTCGAGAACATCGGCTTGATCTCGGCGAACTGGAATACGTGGCGCGCCAACACGTCCTAAGCGTCGAAGGTGCCATCGCCGTACCAATGCTGGTAGCCGATGTTCTCACCGACTACTGCCGTGGGTGCCGCGGCGACATAAGGATCGTCCGCAAGAACGGCGAGGAACGGTCCATTGACGACGTGGAAACCACTGTCGGCTTCGCCTTTGCGACTCGCGTCCAGAGTGAGTCCGGAGAGGAGAGTGTCCGATGGATGGGACAGACCCGGCTGACCCTGGCCTACGTCGAAGATTTCCATGAGGACCCTACGACGGTCCTTCTTGGAATACGCCCAAACGAAGCGTTGCCGCCTGTGGGGGCTACCAGAGCACACGGCGTCCACGCCGAAAGGTCAAAGGAGTGATGCCTTAGGACCCGGCCCCAATACATAAGGCTGAGGTGAGCATTGCCGTGCCCACCCCAGCCCATAGGTAGGGACGCCTGCGCATCGCTACCGGCAACTGAAGCGTAGGTGTTCCTGACGACAACTGTCTACAGTCTCGTTAGGAGTAACACACAAATGCCGATGTACAGCATCGACTACGACCTGTCCAAGCCCGGTCAGAACTACACGGACCTGATCGAGACCATCCAGTCGTTTCCCGATTGGGCCCACGTATTGAAGTCGAGTTGGGTAGTCAAGAGCCCGAAGACTGCGATGCAGGTGCTGGAGACGCTTCTCCCGCACATCGACGCCAACGACAAGATCATCGTCAAGCAATGCACCGGCGTCTCGGCCTGGATCGGCCTCAGCGACGAACTGAGCAACTGGCTGAAGGGCACGAACGCCGCCTAACTCAGTGGTCCCCAGGGGCTGTTAAGGCGGCACTCTGGGGACCACCCGGCGCGCCGCTGTCGGACGCACCTGGATCGGTAGCTGTGAAGCTATCAACCCCGCGCGCGGTGGCGACGATCTATCCCGTAGAGGCAACGATTACTTCGCCGGCTCGGCGCCTTGCCTCAGCCGTTGAACAGTCGATCCTGGCCGCTCAACGGACCCGCACTCAAGTGGTTGGAGTGGTCATCACGACATGGCACGACGAGCCGGGCGATGGAGACATGCTTGCCTGGCTGCTAAACGGACGACGGCCGAAGTACCGCCGCCAAACTGGTCAACAGGACTACCTACGAAGCCGAACTCCGGTTTCTGATCCGTCGCAGCTTGACTCGTATGAACGGCTCTTCTACGACCTGGACCCATCGCTGTGTAAGGAAGAACTCAGCCTGCGGGTCTTCTACTGGTCCGAGGTCTTCAGTTATCGAGAGGCGGCCGCATGGCTCGCAGTCGGAGCTGACTATCACGACTTCGATGTCTGCGTTGCGTTGCGTCGGGCTGGTGTGACCCCATCGTTGGCGAACCGGCCATATCTCAGGCATCACCGCCCAACCGGACTGAACATCTTCAGGGCAGTCGCTACCGGCGCAGCCAGTTTGCATGGAATGGCCGCCTGGGCCTCCAAGGTCACTGCCGCTCAGCGTCGAACGCAGCGCGTGGCTCAATAAAGCAATTCACAGCGAAAGCGAGGATCAGAACCGTGACCTTCAAGATGGACCCCAACTGGCAGCGCAACCTGATGCGTGAAGCCGAGGCTGGCATCCGAAAGATGGCCGAGCGAGCCGAGCGAGGGATCAATGCCCTCGCCGCATCCAGCTTGGGCCAGCCAGTGGAGTCGATCAAGCCAGCGATCCAGCGCGTATGGCGGCGCGAGATGGATGGCACGTTAGATGAGGTCAACTTGACCGCCTTCGCCGAGGCGCTTAGCGAAGGTCGCAGCGTGAGGATCGACTACCAGGGAACGCGCTAAGCGGCACGGAACTGGAACGCCGCACCGCTAGAACGGATACTCGTGGTACACGCCTATTGATGAATAGGTGTCCTCGGCATGCTTTAAGGGATATTCTCACTTACTGGGGTTGCTGAGCGCGGAGTGCTTGGTAGTGCCAGTCGACCTCGACATCCACATTTGGTCCGATAACTGGATTACGTGCACCGTCGTGGTAGGCCATCAGTTCAAATTCGGCATTTTCGTCCGAGCATGAAGGATGAGATATTAGTGGGAAGCGGCGTTCCAGCATGTAAACGCTGAGCTGGAACCGATCCAGATCATGGGCTGGGACTTCTTCGGTCATGGTAAAGGTAACAGGCGTAGCGCTTGTGAGCACGGGAGGTAAAGCGGCGTCGAAGCCCCGCTCCGGCGAGGGCGCGTTGTAGACGCTTCCTTTACTTGACGGGATGGCGGGTTCGTCGTGGGGCGGATATGTAGGTCCACTAGGAACCGCCTGATAAAGTGGCGGGCATTGGAATCCGACAAATGTGAGGGTTACTTTCGTAACAACGGAGGCTGTTTCAGTGCTGTTGCGAATTATTACGTCGATTTTCTGACTGCCAAGATCGCCGTCCGTCTGATCGCTTACAATTTCAAGTCGATGGTTTGAGTGTGATCCGAGGTGAGCACTTACCGCAGGGGCGGCCGCCTCCACTACCAAGCCGACGGCAATCGGGAGTAATAGAAGTTCCCAACCGCGGCGACGCGCTGGTGTGCGCCGCCACCACGTCATAAAGCTTGACTGTCGTGCGGCGTGCCGCGGCCCGCTCATCTCCACCCTTTCTGCTTATAGGGCTAGGTCTACCGCCGCAGCCTGACCGTTGAAGCGGAGCGCAGAGCCTGCCTTGTGTTCTAGGTGCACCGCCGGGTGATCCTTGATAGGGGACGCCGGTCTGCTTAGTAACGTACGCCGACGGGCCGTACTGGGGTGGCCTTGCTACGAAGCACCTTCAGCACAGTAGATTTGCTGACTCTGAGTTCTTCGGCTACCAGCCGGCTGGGTTGACCTGCCTCATAGAGACGAACGATCTCCCTGCTCAGCTGCTCAGTGACTCGCGTTCGTCGGCTCATCAGTTCGCCCGGCGTTTGGTCCATGCCGGCTATCGGCCCGGAAGGCCATGCCGGCAAGTTTGTCCACGCCCGCTCCAGGGCTGCAAAGTTTTGCTAGATCTGCATCAGCTGGTGGCGGAACGTTTCGTTCGAACCCGGCACGCCTGTTCGGCCAGTCGCATGTAACGCCCAGGCTCTGTTCTTCTCAGTCCTGGACGAGGGTGATCCCGATATACTCCACGTTCTCAACGCTTTCCGCGTCCGGCGTAAGCGTGAGGTTGAATTCAAGATCGGCAGAAACGGTAGTGGCGACCCAGGAGCTATGGTCGTTGTAATCGCCGTCGAGGATGACGATTTCTCCGGTCTCTAGGTACGCATCCGATTTCGAGGCATACCCATCCACGCTTACCTCCGCGCGAACGGTGGCAGTGCCCACGAGAGTTCCACCCTCGAACTCTTCCACGATCTGCCAATCGAGCGTCGACAGATCGGGAGAGACACTGTAGAAGGTTGGGCTCTCGACGTACGAGTGACCCGAAATTGCCCACTCCTCGTCAGGCAAGTCTTCTCCGACTAGCTCATCGCAGGCCGACTCCACGGCATCTCCCACGAGGTCGAAAGCGCTTGGGGATAGCGTGAGCCGATTCTGCAACTCTATCGCAGTTTCAAGCCGGATAAGGTGGTCCGCCTTTGATTTAAATAAGTCCGAAAGCGTTCGGTGTATCTCGACGGACGGGCAATTTGCCTGTCCCGCAAGATCCCTTACTAAGGGAGCCGCGAGAGCACCTGGGTGACCGTGAAAGTCCTTGACGTTGTCACTTACAAACCAGACTTGATCCAACGAGTCGTACTGCTCTGTGATTTCGAGAATGGTCGCCCAAATCAGAGCATCTCGGTAGCCCTCGCCTGTGTCTTTGAAAGGCTGACGTTCTTCCATCGCCCAGCTAAGAAGCCGTTCGTGCTCGATTTTAGGGAGTGGTGCGATCACTACGTCATGGTCCGCTAGCTCTTTGCGGAGCCAAGGTTCGTAGGCAGCGGCCTCTTCGCGCACAGCCTTGCGCAGCCCGTTCACTGAGTCCTGAAGGTTCACGCCGAGCGGCCGGAACACATTCTGAGCAGCTACGAAACTGTCGATGCCGTCCTTGCTTGCTTTGCTCACGGCTCGCTTAAAGTGACGGATCGTTTCCCTTAGAACGACCTCAGGAATGATGACTCGGACGACTTCTTCGTCGCTGTAGGCGAGTAAGCGCCGCCAATCAGTGCCGGTAAGGTGGCCAGCCTTAAACATCTCAGTTGTATCTAAGACAACGACTGGTGGCAGAGGGCCCGACTCGGTCATCGCATGCCCTTGGTCGGGCGCAGGCCATCTGACATAGTTGTACGGTACAGGACCCAGGTGGACGCCTGAGCCTTGTTCCTATTTCTTAGGTCCGTAGTTGAAGTGACAAGAAGTACATTTCCAGTTGTCATTTCCGTCTGTGTACCACGTATAGTTTTTACAGCTGGGACACTGCGCATGATTGGGCACTTGATACCATTTGGACATGCTTTGACCCCTTTCTAGGTCACCTCATTTATCATATCGGCCCAATGCCAAATCGACCTCCCAAAGAAAAGCGGCGGCAACCTGATTCAGGTTGATCATCATCCGCTAGGTGCGGCAGCACGACGATCTACGGCTTAGTATCGTGCGCCGACTGGCCGTACCGTGATCGCTTTGTTACGGAGTACCTTCAAAACCGTCGACTTGCTGATGTTCAGCTGTTCCGCCACTGACCGGCTCGGCTGACCTGCTTGGTAGCAACGAACGATCTCTGCACTCAGCTGCTCAGTGACGCGCGTTCGTCGGATCATCGGTTCGCCAGATGTCTGGTCGAGCTGGGCAACCAGATCGGCGCAGGGTGCCGGCAAGTTTGTCCACGCCCGCTCCAGGGCTACCAACAGTAGTTCGTGAGAACCTGCGTCCTATGGACGCAGGTTCTTTTGTTGTCCGGTTTGGGGTTACCGGTGGGTTCAGCAGGGTTCGGCTCGCCGTCCCAGAGGCGAGCAAACAGCTCGGCGAAGTCGACGTCCAGCACCTTGTCATCAGCCAGCCAGTCGCTCGAAGACAGCTGGTTCAGCTGGCGGCGGATCACACCAGGCGCGGCGGCGCAGTTCTCGCCCGCGTGTTGGAGCAGGTCAAGCGCTCGGTCGAGCTGAGCGGGAGAAGGCCGCGAAGTGGATCGGCGGCGCGATGGCAGTCGGCGTCGCTGGTCAAGGTTGGGACCGGGGATAGTAGCGGTCGTCATGGCGGCACTTGGCCTGGTAGTTGGCACAGAAGCGCTCAGGTCGATCGACGCGGTACGCGGAGCCCACACCAGTCACCGCACTACTGCCGGGCAGAGCCCCACATCTCCGATCGCTGGCATACCGCTCGACCCTAGCTGGGTGGTGCCGGCTAACGGACACTGTGCCGCTGTCCCCCCGGACGGCCATGCTCGAATGCGGCGTATGCCTGGCGGTGCGTCGATGGCACGCCAATCGTTAAGCAGTTGTTTTGCCAATCGGCGCGCCCGGGGTTCGCAAGCGGCCCTCAAGGAATCCAAATGACCTACGTCGTGGAGCTGTGTTGTTCCATAGTTGACAGGGCATCTGCAGCCAGGAACTCGACATCGAGTACCTGGTTTTTTAATGATCCGACCCAAGGAGATATCACTACCAGTGCTGAGCGACGACGGTTCAGTACCGGCAGAAGCACCTTCGACTAGGCGTTTCGCCAATTATCGCCAACGTCTAGGTCGGCGCGCCCGCTTCAGGCTTCACGACGTGAAGATTCTTCGTGAGACCCATCTTGACAGACGCATTTTGGACGTTACGCCTATTCCCTGGCTGAGGGTCTCAGGCGCAGGATCAATGCCCCGGGAATAAGCCTAACCCTGTCAGATAGACTGGGATCGGGCACGACACGCAGGCGTGAAACCTTGACCACGAGCTCTGAAGAGGAGAGCTAGCAATGAAACCCACGCATCTCGCCGCTGTTAGCGCAGTCGGTGCCGCCCTGCTAATGGCCCAGGTCGCGCCAGCGTCGGCCAGCTCCATCTCATCGCACCCGACGGTGACGCCGCATGCCCTATCCAGCCTGTGCAGTTACACCAGCAGCCAGCCGACGCTGTCCTACGGCAGCACCGGCACGGCCGTGAAGCAGGCCCAGTGCGAACTCAACTGGGCCTACCAGAACCCGCGTGGAGCACTGTCGGTGGATGGCATCTTCGGCACAGCGACTAAGAACGCAACTATCAATTTCCAGAAGTGCGTCCACCTCACCGCTGACGGCATCATCGGCCCGGACACCTGGAGTGAACTCAACTACTGGGTGAATCAGCCAACCTACGCCTGCGGCTGATCCTCCTGCTAGACACTTGATTTCGAGCGCGCCGACCTAAGACCGAGGGGAGTAGCCCCATCCGGCTACTCCCCTCGGGGGGACTAGATTGCTAGCGCTAGCTACGCACAGAGGGGAGCGGGCACCTGAGCCATGGGCTGCTGGTGCCGAGCAGAAGAATGGCAGCAATGCAAGTCCAAGGACCGGCCGTGAGTATCACGGCGGGAATGCGTAGCCCAATAGTGTAAACCTGCTCCAGGCTCTTGGGAGGCGCATCTCATCCATTCATATGCTCAGCCGGTTGAGGCTTAGTGCATCTTCGGTTTCAGGTCGTCCCGGATCGCCACAACGACTAGGTCGAACATCGAACGCCTGCTGGTGCGCGTGGTATCGCCACCAGCTCGCCGAACCAAATGCTGGTGTGTTGAAGCTAGGGTAACGGCCGACGCGGCGGCGAGGCCGGCCGTTGCAGGGCTGTACCCAAATCTGCGAGGTCCTTAATTTCTGGTCCCTCTTTGCTTTCGCCCCAGACCAGATGTACAACTGGGCGTTCCCGTTCAGTTACCGGGCAAAGAACTTGAGTCTTTCGACGGCGAAGCTCGCCGACATGTGATTTTGAATGCCGCCTTTGTAATATCCAATCCAATGATTGAAGGTGAAAGCATCGCGAGGTGGGCTAGTTAGGCCAAGTCGTTCGAACCAGGGACCAAGTTGCTCTATGAGCCAGTCTTCGCTCTCTTGGCGGCGCTTCTGCTCCGCAACAGCAGCATTATGCGCAGCAACTGCTTCTGCAGCCTGGCGCTCGGCCAGCGCTCGCAGGGCGCGCTCTTCTATACCCATGACTCCACCGATGCTCAGCATGCATCGGTGCTCGCCATGAGTTCAACGCATGAGGCCGGAGCACCGCTCAGTAGTGCGCATCGATTGGTCGCACTTGCACTGCCCCGGTGCGTGCAGCCAACAACCTCGCGGTCAACAACTACTTCCGCGGCATGGGCGACGACTCGATCGCGCAGGTGAACTTCACCAACTTCACGACGCACCCGCCACGACAACACCGCGCAGTTCAACACCGTGATCGCCAGCTACTGGGGCCGCGGCATGTCCGACATCGGCGGCGACAGCCTGATCTACCGAGACAACATCATCGACAGCAGCTACCTCGCCGGGATGATGGTCGCGACCGAGCCCGTCCCCGGCTATCCCTACATCTCCTACCCGATCAACGGCCTGAAGTTCCAGCGGAACACCATCAACCTGGCCAGCCACACCGCATGAACCACGCCGGACTGCACTTCTGGCTTGCCACGAACCCGATGTCCAACGTTCACATCGACCTGAACATCATCAGCAACGGCCTCACGAACGGCATCCACATCGACAACACCTCCTACGGCGACGACGGCCATACCCTGTTCGACTTCAACACCGCGCAGAACAACGCACTGGCCAACTACGTCAACGCCAACACCCACATGACACCGACGCTGAACCAGAACGTCGGCTTCTGAGCGCGGTTATCTCGGCTGGCCGGTCAGATCGCTCGTCGTCGGGTCGGCGGTCCATTGATCCGGGCGTCCGAGATGCCGTACTGACGGCTCGAGCAGCAGCGGCACCATGCTCGAGGCGACGAGCGCGGCACCGAGCAGGGTGACCGTGGTTGCGCCGGCGAGGGTGAGAACGACGCCGACCAGCAGCGGCGCAAGTGGCAGGAGACCGCTCGAGACGAATTCGGCCGCGCTGTTGAGCCGACCCTGCATACGGTCCGGCGTCACCGCGGCCAGGTAGGCGCCGATGCCGGCGTTGTTCGCCGGCAGCAGGAAGGTGCCGATGGCGAGCAGGGCACCGATGAGCACGACGTTCGTGGTCCAGGCCATGGGTACGACGACTGCGGCGAGGACGAGCCCGGTGACCAGCGTCGTTCGGCCGGTGGGCAACAGGTAGGCGACGTGAGAGGCCGCGACAGCGCCGAGAATGCCGGCGCCGGCGGCGATTGCGTCGACGGCACCGATCGCGGCCGGGTGCACCCCGGCGCGGATGAGCCGCAGCGTCACCGTGACGAGCACGAAGAGCATCGAGAAGTTGAGCACCCCACCCCAGATCATGATCGCCCGAACCCCACGCTGCGACCACAAGAACCGCAGGCCCTCGGTCACGTCCCGGCGGACCTTCGCCCTTTCCGACTGTGCCGGCGGCGGCAGCTTCGACTTCAGGAATCGGACTGCCACAGCGAAGGCGACGAAGGTCGCCGCGTCCAGGGCGAATGGCAGGCCGATCGCGACCGCGAACAGCGCGCCGCCCAACGGTGGGCCGATCAGGTTCGCGACGTGATGTCGCCCCTGCATGCGGGCGTATGCGACCGGGAGGTCTTCCGGCGGCACCACCGCCCGGACGGACGCCGAGGCCGCAGGCGAGAAGAACGTCTCGGCCACTCCGGCGGCGAAACCGCCCACGACGAGCGCCACGATGCCGGCAGTTCCGGTGGCGACAAGTACCGCCAGGGTGCCGAAGACGAGCGCTGAGGCCACGTTCGACGCCGCGAGCACCCGACGGCGCGACCAGCGGTCGACCAACGCCCCGGCCGGCAGCCGGGCGATCGTCCCGCCGGCGAACACCGTCGTCGTCGCCAGCGCGGCCTGCGTCGTCGAATGGGTCAGCGCGTAGCCGAGCAAGGGGAACACGAGCATCGACATCCCCGACCCGAACTCTGAGACCGTGTCACCTATCCACAGGATCGTGAAGTCTCGGTTGCGGTTCAACGACGACGAGGGCACGCGCGTCTCCTGGGTCTGCGACGTCCTATTCGATCACAACCCCCAACCGGTTACCTGCACTCCGTGGGCCCAGCGCTGTTGGCGGGCCGTGCCTGCGGTATCCGGCGGCACGACCGAGCCCAACCCCTCTCTTCGCCTGATTCCTCTATTTCGATAAAGCCGGTTATGGGGTAGCTTGCGCTGGTGCGCACCCGGTCCGCCGTCCTGGTCGGGCGGACGGCCGAGTTGGCGACATTGACCCAGTGGCTGCCCGAGCCCGCGTCCGGCGCTGGTCGAGGTTGGTTCTGTAGCGGTGCGCCCGGCGTCGGCAAGTCGCGGCTGGTGGCCGAGGCCGCCGCACAGGCGACCGCCAGCGGTCTGGTGGTGATGCACGGCCGGGCCAGCTCGGTGGGCCCGGTGTCGCCGCTGCGGCCGTTCGCCGAGGCGCTGGCCGCGCTGCATCGGCGCGGCCTGCTGCCCAAGGACAATCTCGGCGGCTACCGGCCGTTGCTGGCCCGGGTAGTGCCGCAGGTACCGGGACCCGGCCAACTCGGCATCGGCGAGCCGGTGCCGACGGTGGCCTTCGCCGAGGCGGTACTGCGGGTGCTCACGGTGGTCGCCGAGCCAGCCGGTTGCCTGCTGGTGCTGGAGGATATGCAGGACGCGGACACTGAAACGCTAGCGGTCGTGGACTACCTTCTCGACCATCTCGCCGATGCACCGGTGACGCTGCTGTGTGCACTTCGCGATGAGCCGGCCGACACCCGGCAGATGTTGGCTACGGCCGAGCAGCGCGGCGTGGCCGAATCGTTGCCGATCCGGCCGCTGGATCGCGAGCACACCGGGCTGCTGGTCGCTGCCTGCCTTACTTGCGAGCAGCCACCGGGTGATCTGGTGGAGCTGGCCTGGCAGCACAGCGCCGGCAATCCACTGCTGGTCGAAGAACTGCTCTACGACCTCATCGACGTCGGGCAACTCCATCGGGACGGCGAGCGCTGGCGCATGGTGGCCGGCTCGACACCGCCGCGGAGCATGCTGCAGCTGGTCGCCGCCCGGATCGAGCGGCTGGGCGGCCTGACCAGGCAGTTGCTGGTCACCGCCGCGGTCTACGGCGATCGCTTCCCGCTGACGCCGGCGGAGGCGGCCGTCGCAGCGGGGGAGGTGGAATTCTGCGGTGCAATCCAGGAGGCCACCGCGGCCCAGTTGATCGTGGCCGCCGAGCCCGGCTGGTGCCGGTTCCACCACCCGCTGACCCACACTGCGGTGCTGGATTTGGCCTCGGTCGCCGAGCGCCGGCGGGCGGCCGAGCGCCTGGCCGAGGCGGTGCTGGCCGAGGATCCGGAGCGCACCGGCACCACCTGCCGGGTGGCCGGCCGGCTGCTCGCCGAGGCCGGCCAGCCCCGCGCGGCCGGCGAACTGTACGCGCACGCCGGCCGGGAGGCATGGCGCACCGGCGCCTTGGAGTTGGCGGTGGCCGATCTGACCGAGGCGGTGCGGTTGCTGCCGCCCGACGAATCGTTGATCGGCGACCTGGTCCGCGTACTGATCGACACCTGGCAGCTAGACCGGGCCCTGGAGCTGGTCGACCAGCTGCCACCGGCTATCGGGCCGGACCGAACCTGCCGGGTGTTCATTCATCTCGACCTCGCTTGGGGCAGCATTCTCGCGACCCGGCGATCGGAAGGCCAGCGGCAGTTGGCCAGTGCCCGCGCGCTGACCGGCAATAGTGGTAGCGAATTGGAGCGGACGCACCACGACGTGCTGGAGCTCTGCCTGGCAACCTATTCGTCCAATTGGCAGGCTCTCAAGGACGTCGCACCGCGCGCCCGGGCTGTCGCCGAGGGCGCCGAACGGCTGTCTCGAACCGCCGTCGGAGCCGACGCACGCCGCAGCGCCGCCGAGGCGGCATGTCGAGGCTGGCTAGCGCTGTATGTGTTATCAGAAGAGGGATGCGGCGAAGGCGAGCGCATTGCCGCATTGGCCGAGGAGCACAACCTGCCCGGTTGGCAATTCCACGCCAGGATGCATTCGGCTCTGCTGCAGCTGGAGAACGAAGGAGATGGCTCATTGCTGCGCGCGGTCCACTCGCAGGCCGAGCGACTCGGCATGGTAGGCCAAGCGCTCCTGCTGGAATCGAATCTTTGGGTCGAGCGAGTACCGCTTGCCGAGGGCAGCTTGGAACCGGTGCTGGCCGGCCTGACTGGCTGCCTGGACCAGGCTCGGCGGCTACGCGACGTCAGCATGGAGTGGGTCGCCCTCATGGGGCTGGTGCTAGCAGCCGGCTACCGCGCGGATCGAGCGGCGCTGGCCGAGGCGATGACTCGGTTGGAGGCCAGCGGCACAAGCAAGATGGGAATGACGGCAGTGGGGCTCGCCTCCGCGATCTGCCTCGCCCTGGAAGGCCGGGACCGCGAGGCACTCGCCACCCTGCAGGACCTGGCTCGGCAGCAGCTGGTCGGCCCGAACGGCGAAGGGTCGTTACCGTATGCACTGCTGCAACTGCTGGGCACCATGGCCGGCACCATCCAGCCGCCGGAGGTGGCAACGGCGCTGGAGACGGCCAGTCGACGGCGCTGGTGTCGGCAGTTTCTGCACGCGGCAGCGGCCGTGCACGCCGGCCGGCAGGGGGATCGAGCAAAGGCCGAACAGCACGCCAAGCAGGCACGAATCGCCGCCGAGGTCTACCCGGTCACTCGCCACCTGATCGCCCGGCTGGTCGCGCCGGCCGCCACCGCGGACGGCTGGGGCAACCCGATCGAGGACCTGCGCATCGCCGAGGCCTGGTTCCACGACCAGGGCGTTGCGCCGGCGGCCCGCAGCTGCCGGGACGTGCTGCGCACCCTAGGTGCCTCGATACCGCAACGGCGGGGCGGCACCGAGGCCGTCCCGGCCGAGTTGCGCACGCTCGGCGTCACCGTCCGCGAATACGAGGTCGGCCAACTAGTAGCTGACCACCTCGGCAATCGGGCCATCGGCGAGCGCCTGCACATCTCGCCCCGCACCGTGGAAAAGCACATCGCCGCGCTGATCAGCAAGCTCGCCGTGCCGGATCGCCAAGCCCTGATCGACCAGCTGGCCGATAACCACCGCACATCGCTCCCGAAGCAGCACCACCGACCCTGACGGTGGAGGATGGCGACTATGTCGGGCATCATGCGTTTCGATCATGTCGGGATCACCGTCGCCGACCTCGACTTGGCGGCGGCGTTCTTCGTCGGGCTGGGTCTCGAGGTCGAGGGCCGCATGTTCGTGGAGGGCGAGTTCCTGGACACCGTCAGCGGCATCCCGGACGCGCGGACGGAGATCGTCATGCTGCGACCGCCGGGCGGCGGAACCGCCATCGAGCTCTCGAGCTTCGTCCGGCCTGACCACCAGCCCGGATCACCCGCCGCGATGGCGACCGAACTGGGCCTGCGCAACGTGTGTTTCGAGATCACCGACCTGCAGTCGACGGTCGACCGGCTGGCCGCGGACGGATACGGACTGGTCGGCGGCATCGGCCAGCACGAGAACAGCTGGCGGATGGCCTACGTTCGCGGGCCCGAAGGCATCATCGTCTCGCTGGCCGAACGGATCGGCTGACGCGACCAACCGCCGGGTCCTGGCAGTACTCGCCATGCTCAACGACTACGGCATTCGAGCCACATAAAGTCCCTGCTTGATATTCTCGAGGATCGGCGATGACGCGGGGGTGGCAATGCAACCGACGCACGGCCCGATGCCGCTACCGACGTTCCCCATTCTGAGCCAGGACCGCGCGTGGTGGTGGAACGGCGAGCGATGGCTGCCCACCCTGAGCGCGGACGGTGCCTACCGGTTCAATGGCGTGCGTTGGCGACGGGTTTGGCGGCTGCCTCGGTGGGTGGCGATAACGGGCCTGGTCTGGCTCCTGACCGTAGCGAGCTGGCTGCTCGCCGGGACCGTCTTTCTGGCCCGTAGCCCCGCGGACGGACCGGCGCCCGACGGGTCGAGCGCGGAGTTCACGGTCATCGGCGTCCTGGGAGTTGTCGCGGTGCTCGCGACGATCGGGTGGGGAGCGCTGGTCGCCCGACGAGGTGAAACCCGGTGGTTGTGGCCCGCCGCAGCGGCCGGTACCACGGTGCAGTTGATGACCTATGCGAGCGCGATGCTGGCCGTCCCGCTGAGCCCCGGCGAGGCGGACAACGACACAGCAGCCGGCGCCGGGGTGGTTCTGCTAGCAGTCCCGACCGCGGCGATCATCCTGACCCTGCTCTGGCTCGGCGCGGCATTCGGCGCACTCAGCCGCGTCATTGCTCGTTGGCGACACGCCGTCCGAGCTCAGTAGTTCAACCAATGCTCAGTCTTGGCACCTGGCGAGAGCAGAAAGTCCAATTCGTAGTCGTGACTCGGCCGATTGATACGCGACAACGGCGATAACGTGCAGGATGGAAACGTCATCCATTCCTATCGAACGTAAAGCGTCGACATCCGATGAAGTCATGAGCCATGGTGTGCGGCTCAATTTCTCCGCGAAATCGGATAACGCAGCATTTCCCGGGTCGGCCTCTTCGGGGGGATCGATAGCGCTATCGCAGGCGTTTCGGGCCGCTATCATTTGCAGCCGGCCTCGGGTCACCTCCGATAGCGGAGAAGAGCTCCCTACTAGGTAGTCGCGCCAGCGGCACCACGCCGCGTGTACGTCAGGCAACAGCGAGAGGGGCTCGATCGAGTGATCGACGGGCGGCCACGCTGCCGGCTCAGGGCGCCGGTCTGACTCGGTAACCCCGCGATAGACGAACTCGGGAAGGCCGGTTTCGTAGTCCGCCTCGATGCCGGTGCCGTCCGCTACCCGAGTGAGGTAGTTGAACAGAGCTACCAGCCCGATGACGAGCACTATCGAGGTGCGGGACATCCCTACTGCCGACAGCCGTCGAATATCGGTAGGACTGATCGTCCAGGGGTGAGCCGTCAATGCTGCGGCAAAATCGGCAAGGCAGGCATCCTCGGGTGAAAGTTCGCCCACCGGCTGCCCCAAGACGATGGAGCGGCTAACGGAATCGTCGCCGCTGGCTACACGCAGAAACTCTGCGTGAGCGGTCGTTCAATAGAAGCACTCATTCTCGCGAGAGGTCACCGAATTGACCAGCTCTCGAGAGCGCCAGGGCAGTAGATCGTTGTTCAGCGAGCCCGAGACGGCGAAAGTACGTCGCAGCAACTCGGCGTCAAGCGAATGCGCTCGGATGATCCCTGGCGCGTCACCGTGCTGTGGCCGATATACCGAGGGCATCGGACGGGCAGCCATCGCCGCGTACGCCTCGAGGAGTTCGCCGTCGGCCTCCTGCCTATCGATTATCCGCAAGTACGCCACATCATCACCCCGCATTGACCCTCATCGGCATCGGCGATGATCCGGACCGCGCCAACATCTGTGTTCGCCAGGGGGTAGCACCGTAACACGTGCCGGACGCGAAGATCACCAACACGTGCCAGACGAAGATCACCGCCGCAACGCTCGTTCGCCAGCCGTCACGGTTCTCCGCCTCGGCCAGGCCGAGAACCGCCAGGACAGCGGTGTCCCTATCTCCCCACCTTGAGCCGCAGTAGCCGCGAACCGTTGGGCGCCGAGGCCGGCAATGTGCGCAAGGTATTGCACTTATATGACTAATATTGTTTGATTAACAAGTGTGCAGTTTGGTTGTATTGATCGGATCGACCAGGCTCACGGCAGGCGTAAGGAGCGGACCAGATGATAGATATGTCCTACCTGGTCGCGGACGGGGACTTCTACACGTCGTGGGATACGGTTGATCCTGGCGTTCGCTATCACGCCGGGCCGATGCCGTCCGACTGGACGAAGCGCGACGGCGGTGTCTGGATGCACTGGGCACCAGCCGGTTTCCTCCTGGTCGAGACAGGCTGGAAGGTTCATGTCTCCGCCTCCTTCGCCAACGCGCAGCCCGTCCTGACCGTGGTTTCGGCGGTATGCGCCGAGTCGAAGATCCAGTTCAAACACCTGGCCGGTGAGCGCACCTTCTTGCTCATGCACGCCAAGCACGGAACGCGAGTGCAGTCCGGCAAGTTCTGCGCCATATACCCGCAGACTCAGGAAGCTGCCCTGGCCATCATGCGGCGACTGGAAACCGAGCTGGCCGGGATCAGCGGACCGTACGTCCTCACCGATCGCCGCTTCGGTACCAGCAAGTGCGTCTCCTACCGCTACGGCGCGTTCCGCGAGCGAACCCGAATCGACGGCGATGGCTACCAGGTGCACACCATGCTTGGGCTGGACGGTCAGGAGGTCGACGACGAGCGTAAACCCAACTTCCAGCTACCGCAGGGCGTGACAGACCCGTTCCGGCAGGAGACGATCGCAGCGAAGGCGAACGGCCCGCTCGCCCTGCACGACTACCGCTTCGAGAAGGTGCTGCAGCACAGCAACGCCGGAGGCGCCTACCGATTCAGGTCCGCACAGGACGAACCGGTGTTCATCAAGGAGGCCAAGTCCCACAACGGCTACACCGAGGATGGAGTCGATGCCAAGACCCGCCTGGACGCCGAGTGCCTGACCCTGCGCACCGTTCATGGCCGCGAACCCGGCCTGTGCCCGAAGCCGATCGAGCTGTTCGAGCACTGGGAGCACCGCTACCTCGTCACCGAATGGGTACCAGGGAATTCGCTGTACCACTGGATGATCAGCAACAACCCGGCGCTGAACATCGAGCCGACTGCCATCGCGTTCGCCGACTACCACCGACGCAGCCTCGCCATTCTCGACCAGCTTGATGCCCAGCTTCGGCGGCTGCACGAGATCGGCTTCGTCTTCGTCGATCTCAGCCCCAATAACGTCTTCGTCGATGACGATGAGCGAGTTCGGCTGATCGACTTCGAGGCGGCCCAACCGACCCGTGCGATCAAAGCGATCATCGGCACCCCGGGCTACCTGCATCCGGATGCATGGACGAAAGCCAAGCATGATCCCGAAGAACTCGATCGGTACGGGCTGTCCGCGCTGGCGCTGCTGCTGCTGTCCCCGGTGCACGAGGCTGCCGAACGAAACCCACAGGTGCTGGACCATCTGAATGCAGACCTGACCGAGTTTGCCCCGGTCCCGCCGCGGTTGTGGCGGTGGGCCACCCGCTACCGCAAACCGGCCGAACAGGCGGTGCTGCCGACTCCGCAGTCCGTCCGCGATGACACCATGGGCAGCTTGCGTTGGTTGGCCGACAAGACTGCCGACGAATTGGCGGCGATGGCACGACCGGATCATCCGACGGGGGTCTATCCGACCAATCCGCTGGGCTACCAGACCGACACCCGCGCACTGGCCGCGGGCACCGCGGGCGTGCTGTGCGCGCTGCACCGCGCCGGCCGGACGTGCGATCCGGCGATCGTCCGCAGGTTGCGGGACGAGGCGTTGGCCGCCGCCGAGACCAGCGCTCCCGGTTTGTTGTTCGGCAGCGCGGGTATTGCCTGCGTGCTGGCCAAACTCGGCGAACTCGACGTTGCCGAAACCATTTTGCTCATCGCGGCAAGGCATCGGCTCAACCGCACGGCAGCCGGCCTCGGCGGCGGCGCCGCCGGCACCGCACTAGGCCTGTTGATCCATCACCATCGCACCGGCGAGCAGCGCTGGCTCGAACTGGCCGACCAGCTGCTCGCACGACTTCCCGAGGACCCGGACGAGCTTACGGCTCAACTGAGCCGAACCACCCCGTCCGGGCTGGTCCACGGACGGCCCGGCGTGGCGCTCGCCCAGTACTACCTGTACCGCCGCACCGGGGACTCGCGGTTGTTCGCCCGAGGCCTGCGGCTCCTGCGGGACGAATTCATCTACGCCGAGCCGCGGACCGCACACGGCCTGCGTTTCCGGCCCTCGCAGAGTGACCCCAGGGTTCTTCCCTACCTGTACGCCGGTAGCGCCGGTTATGCCGCGGTACTCTCCCGCTACCTCGCGCACCGGCCGGACGCCGAGTTCGGCGGCAGGGTTCCCTTCGAGGCAGCCGAGGCCCTGAACCGGTGCCTGCACACCTGCTCCGGACGATTCCCCGCACTTCCCGGACTGTTCCCGGGACTGGCAGGCCTGGCTGCCATGCTGGCCGGAGCCGGAAACCGGTTGGGCAGACCCGACCTCATCGTCGCCGCGCACGCCAGTGCGCGTGGACTGTTCCGCTATGCGGTTCCGCGCAAGATCGGCGTGGCCTGGCTCGGTGAGCCGGGCCTGCGGCTGTCCGCCGACCTCTGGTCCGGCTCAGCCGGAATCCTGCTGGCCCTGTGTCAGCTGACCGATCCCACGCCGTTCCCACTGGACATCCTGGACGAGGAGGATCCCGCGGCTCGGCGCGCCACCCACGAAACCGGGAAGGAGGATTGTTATGGAAGAAGTTCTACAGCTGCAAGCTGAAGAGGTCGAGATGGAACAGCACCGTTGCATCGTGAACAGCTACAGCAGCGGCGGCACCATTTGCAAGTCGATCGACTGCTAGCAGGTCGGTGCCTGCCGGGTGGCGGTCAGCCGTGCCCGGCAGGCCCGACCGCTAGCGTTGTCGGCGCCACCACTCACTCGACCAGAGCCGGCCGGCCAAGCTAGGTCTGACTGTCCGGCATTCGGCGCGCTGCCAGGACCGCGATGTCGTCGCGCACCGCGTCGTTGCGAATCATTTCGTGCATCACCGTGGCACATACGAACTCGGGGTGCGCCGCGGGAACGACGCTGGCGAGCTGGTTCAGGCGCGCGAGCAGGTCGGCGTCGCGCCGCTCGACCAATCCGTCGGTGTAGAACAACAGCACCGCGCCTGCCGGCCAGCTGACATCGACCGAGGCGCGCGTTATCTCCGAGACCACGCCCAACGGGGGACCGACCGGGAGCGTGGTCAGCTGTCCCGGCTGCCCGGGAGCGGCGAGTACTGGCGGCGCGTGCCCGGCCGAACAGATCCGCACCCGGTCGTAGGGCGGCTGCGCGACCGCGCATGCCAACGTCACCATCGTCTTCACTTCGAAGTGCTGGATCTTGCGGTCGGTCAGTTCCACGACCCGTTCCGGAGACTCGCCGAGCAGCGCGTAGGCGCGCAGCGCGCTCCTGACCCGGCCCATCACCACGGCCGCCTCCAGCCCATGCCCTGCCACGTCACCAGTGACGAGCCACAGGTCGCCGGACGGCAGGGAGAACGCGTCGTACCAGTCGCCCCCGACGGCCAGGCCCTCGGCGGGCACGTACCGGGCGGCGAACTGCAGCCCGGGGAGCACGGGCAGCCGGGTCGGCTGCAGGCTCCGCTCCAGCAGATCGGCCGCGGCCGCGCTGATTGCCAGGCGCCGTGCGACGATCGCCGCGGCAACCCGTTCACCGGCCAGCTGCAGCACTTCGACGTCATCGTCGGCGAACGGTTCGGCTGACAGCCGGCCGACGTGCAGCACGCCGATGACGTCGGTTCCGTTGAGCAGGGGCACGCCGAGCATCACCTGGATGCCCGTCTCCCAGAGGATCGGATTCGCGACGGTCGTGGCGTCCACGCGCGCCAGTCGGACCGGCTCCTTGCGTGCCGCGATGGTTCCGGCGAACCCGTGGCCCAGCGTGATGCGCACGCCCTGGCGGACCTCCTCCTCCAACCCGCACGCCGCCCGGGCGACCAGGTAATCCGAGCCCGGGTCGCGCAGCAGGACGGCGGCCGTGTCGGTGACCAGTGCGGTGCGGATCCGGTCAAGCAGCTTGACGAGCAGGTCGTCGAGGTCCAGACGCGCCAGCTCGACGTCGGAGACGGCCAGCAGGTTCGCTAGCCGGTCAGCGGCCTCGGAGGTATCCACCCTCCTAGGCTACGCAACCCTTGTGCTAGTCACGCAGTGGACTCGACAGTTTCTTGCCTTTTGCCCGGCTGATGCAGGTAGCTCCACCGCCGAACCGGGGGCCATCGCCAAGTTCGCGGAGGATTTCTTGACGTGGGCATTGCGCTGGTCATAACCGAGGATTAACGTCGCATGAATCGCTCGGGGGGGGTGATCATGCGGTCTACCACACTTCGTACGGCCCGCAGTCGCAGCATCGCATCCGGATCACGCGGTAATGATGCGGAACGTCCACATGTCGACGGCAACTCGCCGTTCATCCCGATGCGTCGATAACCGTCCGGAGTATGGCCGGGTTATGCCGGCCTCACGGAAACCAGTCCCGTGCGGCTTCCGAGCAGGGCGAAGCCGGCGGAAACCATGGTCAGTTACGCAAAACAGCGGCGTCGGCCATGCAACCTACGGCAACGCCGAAAGAGAACACTATGACTTCTCAAGCACATCTGCTCCCTCGGCGAGCGAAGGTCGGCTGGCTGGCCGCCGGCACCTCGCTGGCGCTCGCGCTGATCGCGTACCCGAACCCGGTGCATGCCCTGCTCGCACCGGGACCACCTACTCAACCTGGCGCGATCACCGCGAGCGGCATCACCAACAACTCCGTCACCATGACCTGGGGAGCGTCTCGGGACACCATCGGAGTCGAAGGTTACGAGATCACCCGGCAGGTGGCCGGGGCGGCCGGCCCGGCACCGGTCATCGCCTTCACCGACGGCGGCGTCACCCACTACACCGCACACGACCTCTACGCCGGAACCGACTACAACTTCGGGGTAATCGCGATCGACACGGCTGCTCAAACCTCTCCTCCGCAGGCCACCACGGTGACCACGGCAGCCTTCCCGGGCACCCCGGCTCCGCTGCCGCCGGCGGATAACAGCGTCGCCGCACACCCCTTCTCCGACACCCGGATCGATGTCTTCTGGGCCGGTTCACCGAGCTCCGACGTGTCCGGTTACCAGGTGATCCGGGACGGCGTGCCGCTGGCCGGCGGTCGGGTGGACCTGCCCGGCGGCCTGCATTACTCGGACAACACCGTCAGCCCCGGTTCGCAACACAGTTATGCGATCGAGGCAATCGACTCCGGCCACAATGCCTCCGTGCCGACCGTCGTCAAGCCGCCGGCCACGGCCACCGCCCTGGCGGCCGGAACGGTACAGATCGCCCGCGGCCCGTACCTGTCCAACGTGACCGGCACCGCCGCGGTGGTCTCGTGGTGGACGAACATCGCCACCCCCGGCATCGTCCACTACGGCACCGCAGGGACACCTCAGCACAGCGTGGCCGACCCGACGTCGACCCAGCACCACGCGCTCACGCTCACCGGACTGAGCCCCGGTGCGGCCTACCAATACACCGTCGGGGACGGCACATTGACCTCTGCGCCGGCTACCTTCAAGACCGCGGCACCGGCCGGAACTCCGTTCTCCTTCGCCGCGATCGGTGACTTCGGCGGCGCGAGCGCCGGCGAGACCCAGAACGCGACCAACATCGCAGCCGACGGGACGTCCTTCATCCAAACCCTCGGCGACAACATCTATGCCTCGGCGGGCAACCCCGAGCCGGACTTCAGCACGGTGTACTCCGACTACGACGCGCGGTTCTTCAAGCAGTTCGGAGCCGCGGTGCGTAGCCAAGCGTTCCTCCCGGCCAACGGCAACCAGGAATACTACAGCGGCGGCAAGTTCTGGAGCACCTTCCCGACGCTCGGCAGCAACCACAGCTGGTACAGCTACAACTGGGGCAACGCGCATTTCCTCGTGCTGGACAGTGAACTCGCCTTCGACCCCGCCAGCCCGCAGTACGCCTTCGCGCAGGCCGATCTCGCCGCCAACCAGAACGCCACCTTCCGGATCGTCGTGATGCAGCGGCCGCCGTACAGCTCCTCCTCGGCAACGTCCGGCTCGGCCATGGCCCGGACCAGTCTGGTTCCCTTGTTCGAGCAGAACAACGTCGCGCTGGTGCTTTCCGGCAACAGCCACAACTACGAGCGGTCCGTCCCGCTCAAGGGCGGCGTCCCGGCGGCCGGCGGCGTCACCTACGTCATCAGCGGCGGCGGCGGTAACGGCCACAATTCGTTCACGATCGCCCAACCGGCATGGAGCGCGGCTCGGGACGCGACCCATTACGAATACGCCAAGATCAGCGTTTCGCCGGCGGCGTTGAAGATCGAGGAGATCGACGCTGCCACCAACAGCACCCTGGACAGCGCGACGATCAACGCGCCGCACCCGGTCGCACCGCGACTGAACGGGCCGGTCCGCCAGGCCGTTCCGCTGAGGACGGTGGTTCCGATCACCGGTACCGCACCGGCTGGTTCCACCGTCGGGATCTTCTTCCACCAACTCGGTCAAGTCGGTTACACCCAGCGTCGCACCCTCAGCGTCGGCGCCGACGGAACCTTCAGCACCAGCTACGTGGCCGTCATCGATCTGCGTTACTACGCCGCGATCGGCGATGCCGCCTCCCTCCCGGTGCTCACGCAGATCCGTCCGACAGTGGACGGTCCGGCGGTGCGAGTGGTCAAGCTCAATTCGGTCTATACGATCACCGGGACCTCGGAGCCGGGAACCACGGTCACCCTCCATTTCCACCGAGCGGGAACCGCGGCCAACGACTACAGCATTCTGCGCAAGGTCACCGTGGCCAGCAACGGAACCTGGGCGAAGCCATATGTCGCGGCCGCCGATGTCATGGTATACGCCACTTGCGATGTGAACGGCCTGGCGACGGGGATCTACCGCTTCCGAGCTCGCTAGCGAATTCGCACCGACCGCACAAGCTTGTCCATGAAGCCTGTCGAGTCCGAGCGGAGGCGCCGGGCGTGCGAGACGAGTCGGGTGAGCCTGCAGCGCTGGGTGCCAATCTGTGGACCACCCTCGAGCACGTCAGCGAATGGGTTCGGTTCGCGGATACGAAGGCAGCCGCGGTACTGACCGTGGACGGCATACTCGCGACCGTGCTGGTCACCGTCTTCGGCCAAGGCCACCTGGCACACCGCGTCGCGATCTACCTTCCGCTAGGAGCCAGCGCGGTGCTGCTGGTTGTCAGCGCGGTGATGTGCATGCTGTGCCTGTTGCCTCGGTTGACCGCCGGGCCGTCCACCAACTTCGTCTACTTCATCGGTATCGCCGCCTTTCCAAGCGCAGCGGACTACTTCGGTCATATCCAGGAGCTAGCCCTGGCGGGCGAGTTCGACCGCGAGCTTGCTTCGGAGATCTGGCTGAGATCCCATGCTGCGCGTACTAAATACCGGTATGTGAGGCTCTCGCTACTGACGTTGGCCGCCGCCTTGGCGGGGGCCGCGGCGGTGGGCGTGGCGGCGATCGTTCTCGACTGACCTCGGGGCAACCGGACTGACTTGCCTGGATCTGGCCGGGTTTGGAGCTGATGCTGGCGCCAACCGCCCGACCTCCCGTAGCTTGGACGCGAGGGACGCCCGGACTTAGCCCCAGCCGCGTTCTCATTTCTCAGGGGACTCTGATGTCGACTCGACACTCCAAGAAAGCCTCCGTTCGGCTGCCGATCCGAGCGAGGATCGCCGCGCTGCTCGGGATGGGCCTGCTCGCCGCGCTGATGCTCGGTAGCCAGGCCGCAGGTGCGGACGGCGCCACCTCGGCCAGCACCCAGAGCAGCGATGCCTCGGCCGGAACCACCTCGTCGTCGACTGCCGGCAGTTCGTCCTCCAACGAGTGCCCCACTGCCGTGGTGATCACCTCGGTCAGCATCGCGTTGCAGGGCAGTGATGTGGTGGTGAGTTTCCAGCACACCGGACAGGGTTGCCCGGACGCGACACCCGCCCTGCTGCACGTTCACCAGAACCTGCTCGCCTCGCCGCAGGCCGGTTCGAACCCGAACCATGAGTGGAACAAGGACTATTCGATCGGTCCGGACTTCGGCAACAGCGTGCGATTCGCGTTGCTGGCCGCAGCCGACGGGAACTGCTTCGTGCAGGTGGACGTACACGCCGGCACGATCCGCCGCGGCAGTTTCTTCCCGACCGGCCCGTGCGAGTCGTCCTCAGCTCCGGCCTCGTCCTCAGCGCCAGCCTCGTCCTCGGTGCCGGCGTCCTCCTCGGCGCCCGCTTCGTCTTCGGTGCCGGCCTCGTCTTCGGCGTCCGAATCCTCGTCGGTGTCTGAATCGTCCACGGCGTCGACCTCCACGAGCAGTTCCGTGTCCGCGGCCTTCAGTTCCAGCGTCGCCGCAGTGGTCGTCGGTGAGGTCAGCACCCCGACGCAGAGTGGACTCGCGTCCACCGGCGTGCGCGCCGGCGTGCCGCTTGCGTTGGCCGCACTGCTGATCGGCCTGGGCATCACCCTCAGCCGAACCGCCCGTCGCCGCCGGCACTGACACCACCCTAGGCGGCCGAAGTGGCCCGGCTCGGCGCCGGCTCGGCGCCGGCCTTCGGTGACCGATTCACCGGATGGGGCCGCAGGTTCCGAGGCCGGCAGCCGATGGCAGGCTTACAGTAGAAGCACTGAGGGTCTATCGATGCTGCCGGTCCGGTAGCCCGCCTTCGGCGAACAACTTAGCGCACGCAGCCGGACCGCCTCGCAGATCCACCGGTTCGGTCCGGTGTGCCGGGAGCAATATGTCCGGCCGCATTCCACCACCCGCTGACGATTCCGCCGCTGACCCCGACGAACCCGACCAGGTTGCCCAGAGTCCGGCCCAGAATCCGGCCCAAAATCCGGCGCAGAATCCGGCCAGCCGAGTGCCTACCGGCGACCTCGCGGCGAGCTACCACGAACTGCAATGCCTGCTGTTGGAGGGCGATGACCTGAACCAGTTGCTGCGGCAGGTCGCGGTGGTGGCCGCGGGGCTGGTCCGAGGCTCGTCCTGCGGTATCACGCTGTACCGGGACCAGGGCGTGCTGACGGCGGCCAGCAGTGACGAGTTCGCGTTGCGGATCGACGAGATCCAGTACGGCCGCGAGCAGGGGCCGTGCCTGGAGGCGATGGCCACGGGGCAGGAGGTCAACGTCGTCGACCTGAACGCTGAGGATCGCTGGGGCGAGTACCGACTGCATGCCATCAGTTGCGGGGTGCGCTCCTCGTTCGCGGTGCCGCTCATCGTCGACGGCGCGATCCTCGGCGCGCTCAACCTGTACAACCGGCGCCCGGCCGCGTTCGACGCCGCCAGCCTTACCCTGGCGCGCGCCTTTGCCCGGCAGGCGGCCATGACGCTTGCGCTGGTGCTGCGCCGCGCGGACGAGGTCGAGTTACAGACGCAGATGCGTACGGCGCTGGCCACCCGGACCGTGATCGACCAGGCGCTCGGCATTCTCATGGGCACTCGCCGGATCACCGCGATGGCGGCGTTCGGTGTGTTACGGGAGATCTCCCAGAATTCCTCCCGCACACTGGCCGAGGTGGCGAGGGAACTCATCGAGTCCTGCACCGGGCAGCCGCCGATCCCGCCACGTTCCTTCCCGAAGCTGTGATCAAATTCCCGAAACCCTGATCAGGCTGCCCGAAACTCTGATCGGGACGGCGCAGCGACCGGCACCGGTCAGGTCCAGCCCTGCTCGATCTCCCAGACGGCGTGATCGATCATCGAGTGGTCCCGGGCTCCGACGATCAATGCCTCGTCCAGGTAGGCCTCGAACTCCAGTGGGTCGGCCGAGCCGCCGAACGTGAAGTAGCGCAGCCAGAACACATCCCGCGATACCCCGGCGGTGTTGACGATGGTGCGGAGCATCGGGATCGGGCGCAGCGGCGACTCGCTCAGCGGATCGAGCCGGCTCGGCCAATCAGCTATCCGGTCGGCATTGATCCGTTCAGCGTTGCTGGCACTACGCCGGCCAGGCCTGAACTCGGAGAAAGGATCAACAGGGTTGAAAATGACCTGTCCTCACGCGGCGCGGCCGGCCACCCGAATGGTCTGCTGATCCGCTTTTGTTATATTTCTTATCGCCGATCGTGCGGCTCCCGGTCGAGCGTCACGCGACTCGACAGCCGATAGCTTACGCCGATCGAGCTCTGCTGACCCCGGCTTGGATCGTCGATATTCGGCGGGATGAGCGGCTACGCTGTGCCGCTAGAGTGTCTGTCAATTCCGCTCATGGACGAGTGGGAATAGTCAGGCGCTCCAGGGTAGGCACGCCCGCGCACGTGCCGCACCGGTACAGCAAACCCCCGAAAACAGAAGGGCAACGGTGTGGACGGCAACAAAATGGTCGAACTCGCCCATGAGTTCGGCGAACTAGGCAGCGAGATCCATGGCGACGGTGACAACGACGCCGCCCTGAAGCGGCTGGTGCAACTCGCGGTGAAGCACGTCCCCAGTTGCTCCTGGGCCAGCATCACGGTGCTGACCGGCCGCCAGGGCCGCAGCATCGCCTACACCGACGAGATAGCAGCCCTTGCCGACCGATTGCAGTACGACTTCGGCGAAGGGCCGTGTCTGCAGGCGGCCGAGGACAATACCGACTACCTGCTCTTCGACGTCAGCACTGAATCCCGCTGGCCCCGTTACACGAAGGCGCTGCTGGCGCAGACCCCGGTCCGCAGCGTGCTGTCCATGCAACTGCCCGCCGAGGAATCGGCCGCGTTGAACCTCTTCGCCGATGAGCCAGCCGCCTTCGACGAGGAGGATCTGACCATGGCCACGGTCTTCGCGGCACACGCCTCCACCCTGGTCGCCCTCTACGAGTCGGAGCACATCAAACAGAGCCTGCGTACCGCCCTGGACAGCAATCGCCGGATCGGTGCCGCGATGGGTGTGCTGATGGCCATGCACAAGGTCACCGAGGATCAGGCCTTCGACATGCTGCGCACCGCGAGCCAGTTGTTGCACCGCAAACTGCGCGACATCGCCAGCGAGGTGGTCGAGGCCGGCGCCCTGCCCGACCTGCCGGTGCGCTGACCCGGCGGCAGAACCTCAGTTACTGACCCGGACCGGGATCGAGGCGCTCGGCAGGCTGGCGTTCGTCACGTTGTCGATGCCCACCACGACCAGCCGGTACGCCCCGTTCGCCGGCTGGCCGTTCCAGCTGACCGCGAAGTTGCCGGCTGCGCTGGTGGCCGTACCGATCAGGGTGCCGTTCGTGCAGGCTCCGGAGAAGCCCGCGCAGTAGTAGTAGCTGACGCTCTTCACCCCGGAGCCGGTGTCCGCCGCGACGTCGGTCAGCGTGGCGCCGTTGCTGACCTGCACCACGACATTGAACGAACCTGAGGTGGCCGAGGTGAGCCCGCTGGCCGCCGCGGTCAGGGTCAGCCCGGCCGCCGCGGTGTTGATCTGGGCGGAGCCGAAGGTTGCTACCCCGGTGCCGTCGGTCGTCGCCGTTGCGCCGGCGTCCAGCGGACCGGCCGAGGAGGTCAAGCTCACCGTCACGCCGGCCACCGCGTTGCCGAACTGGTCCTGCGCCTGCACGGTGATCGCCGGCGAGAACGCCGAGCCGGCGGCGACGTCGGTCGGACCCTGTACGAAGACCAGCTTGCTGGCCGCGGCGGCACTGATGATGGTGGCCGGCGAGCTGGTCGCGGTGGACAGCGTCCGGCTCGTGTCGGTAGCGGTGAAGGTGTAGGTCCCCGCGGTGTTGAGCTTGACGGCGCTGAAGGTGGCCACGCCGGCCACGGCCGCCACCGAGGTGGTCGAGCCGGCAGCGAAGGTGGCACCGGCCGGTCCGGTGGCGATGCTCAACGCCACGGTGTCGGTCGAGCTGACGGTGTTGCCGTTAGCGTCCTGAACGGCAACCTGGAACGAGGTCAGCGCGCTGCCCGCGGTGCCGGTGGCCGGCGGCTGCACACTGAAGACGACCTTGGTGGCCGTGCCGACGGTCACCGCGAAGGAACTGCTGATCGCCGAGGTGAGCGAGCCGTCCGTCGCGGTCAGGGTGTAAGTGCCGGCCTTGTCGATCTTGCAGCCGGCGAAGGTCGCCACGCCGGACGCGGCGGCCTTGGGATTGGCCGTACAGGTCAGGCTGGCTCCGGCCGGGCTGCCGGTGATGCTCAGGGTGACCGAGCTGGTGTCGGTGGTAACGGTGTTACCGGCGGAGTCCTGGACCGTCACCACCGGCTGGGTGGCGAACGCGGTGCCACTGGTGCCGCCACTGGGCTGGGTGGTGAACGCCAGTTTGCTGGCCGGCCCCAGGATCACCACGTTGGACGTCGGAGACGCCGGGTTGTCCTGCGTGGTGCGCACCGCGAAGCTGCTCGCGGCATAGCTGCCCGGCGCCGGGTTGGTTATCGAGCCGACGGTCAGCGACGCGGTGGTGTTGTTCGGCAGCGAACAGGTCCCCCCACTGTTGGCCAGCGTGATGGTGACCACCGCGGAGGACGCGGTCGCGGTCGCCGTGCAGTTGCTGAAGCCGGTTCCCAGGGTTATCGGCGGCGTGGCCGGGATGGTGAAGCCGGACGCGAAGGTCGCTGTCACGGTGTTACCGGCTACCAGCGCGCTGCCCGATGGATTGCCGGTCTTGAAGCCGACCGTCCAGGTCGTGTTGGTGGCGTTGGCGGCTTGACTGGACCCGGTGAAGGTGGCGTTGCTGAGAGCGGCGGCGGAGGCGACCTCGGCGCCGACTATCAGTGCCAGCACCGTGCCCAACACGGTGGCGAGCGCCGTGATGCCCAGCCTGGAGAGCCACCGGCGGGAAGCGCTGTGGTTAGCCATCAGGAGTGTCCGTTCACGGTCGGGCGGCTGACGGTCGGCGGCGTGGTGTCCACCGCGACCAGGGTCGAGGCGCTGGTGCTGGTGTTGCCGGCGTTGTCCAGCGCCACCGCGATGATCTGGTACGGCCCCTGCGCGGTCAGCGCGCTGGTGGTCACCGGGTAGTTGCCGGCGGCGGTGCTGGAACTTCCCAACAGGGTGCCGGTGCCGCTGGAGCAACTGCCGGTGGCGGTCGGGCAGGCGTAGTAGGTGACCGACTGGATGCCCGAGCCCGGGTCGCTGGCGACCGAGCTGACGGTGACCGCCTCGTTGTTGAGGTAGATCGGGTTGCTGCCGAAGGTCACCGCCGCGGTCACCGACGGGGCCGCCACCGAAGGCGCCACCGGGTCGTAGCTGACCGTGTTGTCGGTGCTGGTCGAGGCGGTGTTGCCGGCGCCGGCGGCGTTGTGCACGGCGTTCGCCGCGATCGAGGCGGTGACCGTTCCGCTGCCGGTCAGCCCGCTGATCGCGATGGTGTAGCTGGTGCCGCTGCCGGTGACGCTCACCGTGGCCGAGCCCGGCGCGGTACCGCCGACGGTCACCGCCGAGTTGCCGAAGTCAACCACCGGCTCGCTGAACGTCGCGGTGAAGCTGATCGGCAGGACCTTGGCCGGATCGGCCTGCCCGGCGGCCTGGTTGACGGTCACGCTCGGCCGGGTGGTGGAGACGTTCACGTTGTTGCTCGAGCCGCTGACCGCGGTCCAGCTGTGATAGGCGGCGGTGACGAGGTAGTGGTAGGTGCCATCGGCAACACCGCTGTCGGTGCAAGAGGTGGCGGTGACCAGCGCGGTCGGACTGCTGGCGCAGGCCGCGCCGGTGGCGCTGGTGGTGTTGTTGACCCGGGTGACGTAGTAGCCGGACGGCGCGCCGCCGGTGGACAGCGACGCCGCCGACCAGTTCAGCGCCGCGCTGCCGGAGCCGGCGGTGGAACTCGCGACCACGTTCGTCGGCGGGTTGAAGGAGGCGGCGCTCGCACTCGCGGTGCCCGCGCCCTGGGCTGTCCAGAACGCCCAGGCGGCGCCGATGCCGGCGACCGCGAGCACTCCGGCGGTCAGGGCCGCGATCAGCTTCGGTGTCCAGCGCGGCGTATCGGTGGAACGGCGGTGCCGCATGTCAGCTCCCCTGACCCGATCCGGAGTATGTGAGGTTGACCGTGGCGCCCTTGCAGCCGTCCTGGTTGCTGGTGGTGTCTCGCATGACGATGTGCGGGAAGGCGGCCGGGTTGACGTTGAGCTGGCTGAGCTTCGCGGTGCTCGACCCGGCCACCGTCAGCGGGTACGGCCCGGTGTACTGCACGATCGCGTAGTCGGCGAGGCCGCAGGGCTTGTTCGCGGCGATGGCCGCCTGGGTCCGGACCACGCCGGACAGCGTCACGGTCAGGTTGCTGATCGAGATCTGCTTCTTGTTCGGGTTGGTCAGCGCCAGATCCAGTGGCAGCGACGCGCCGGGGGAGAGCAGACCGGTGAGGTTGCCCGAGATGGTGAACGGCTTGCCGGACGTCGCCAGCGTCAACTGCACGCTGGCATAGGCCGATCGCTGCTGGCCGCCGGCATCGCGGCCGGTGCCCACCAGGTAGAGGGTGTAGGTGCCGTCATCGGTGGTGGCCGGCGTGCTGATCTGCAGGGTGGCCGAGTTGCCGGTCGCCGGGTTGGGGCTGAAGCTGGCGCTCGCCCCGGTGGGCAGGCCGCCGTACACCGAGAGCGAGACGGCGTCGGTGAAGTTCTGCCGGGTCAGTTGCAGGGTGTAGACCGCCGTGGCGCCGGGCGCCATCGTGACGGTGGACGGTGACGCGCTGATTGACAGCGAGCTGGACAGCGCCGCGTTCACCGACAGGGTCGCCGACACCGAGGCCGACACCTTGCCGCTGGTGGCGGTGATGGTGAACGTCGCGTTGCCCAGGGTGGCGGTCGCGGTGGTGCTCACCGTCAGCGTCGACGTCGCGGCTGCGGTGGTGATCGCCAGTGAGGCCGGGCTGAACCCGGCGCTGGCGCCGCCCGGTAACCCGGCGGCGGTCAGCGACACGGTGCCGGTGAATCCGTTGACCGGGGTGACCGAGACGGTGTAGCTGACCGACTGGCCACGGGTCACCGTCTGGCTGGCCGGCGCGACCTGCACGCTGAGGTCGGGTTTGGCGTTGCTCGCCGCGGAGCTGCCCGACGTCGCCAGGTATGCCACGGCCACCGTGGCCAGCAGCACCAGCATGCCGATCATGGCCTTGGTGGCCGTACCGATAATCGGCAGGCGCGGTCTTCCGATCATGCTCGGCTCACTCCCCCCGGAAGTGGATCGCTGATGAACGCTGCGGCTGATGAACGCTGCGGCTGATCGGCGCGGCCCGGCCGGGTAGCGGTCACCCAACCGGCCAGGCCGCGCCCGAGGATCAGTTGCTGGCCAGGGTCAGGGTGATGATGGCGCCCTTGCAGCCGTCCTGGTTGACCGCGGTGTCGGCGAAGCTCAGGGTGCCGCTGCCCACGGCGTAGCCGGTCGAGTGCGCCGGAACGGTGGTGTTGGACGCGGTCGGCGCGATGCTGAAGTCGCTGACCAGGCAGGTCGAGTGCGCGGCGTCGACGCTCACGGTCGGGGTGATGGTGCCCACCTGCAGGCTGGAGCTGCCGGCGTTGTCGGCGGTGTAGGTGACGGCCTCGCTGGCACCCGGGGTCAGGCCATCGGCGAAGGCGGCGTGCAGGGAGACGGTGCCGTTCGAGGAGGCGTTGGTGCCCGAGCCGGAACCCGAGCCGGTGGTCGACCAGTACGCGTAGGCGCTGCCGGCGCCAGCGGCGACGATGGCGGCCGCGGCGACGCCGGCGGCGATCTTCTTGTTGAGCTTCGGCATAGCGGAAATCCTCCAAAGGAAATGTAAGTCCTTTAGAGCGCCGGTTTCGCCACTGACTCCCCGCCGGAATAGGCGACCAATTCGCCCGACGGATCCACGCCTCGCTCTATCCCCCCGATAGGGATGATTCAAATCTGACGGTTGAATGATCCGATGTCAAGTCGGTGTGGGCTCTTGTCGGCCGATCGGCCGACAAGACGACCCGATCGGTTGACAGCGTCAGCCTGCTGCTGACGGCTCGGCTCAGCTGGTCACAAAGAGGCTTTCCAGACAAGGGGAACCAAGGCCGGCATGACCAGGAGGAGCGTGCCGGTACGGCTGCCGCGTACCCGTCCGCACCGTACCGCACAAAGCCGTGATCGGACTCCGGAATCGTCCAAAATGACGACCAGCGGAAAGGAGTTAACGCGATTAAATGGCGGAGCTGAGAAAAGCCGGCGGCAATTGACCCGCTTCAGCTGAAGTTGAGCTGCCGACGCTCGACGGTGGCGGCCGGATAACTGGTCAGCTCGAGCTGCACCGCCGCCATCATGGCTTGCGCGCGGTTGGTGGCACCCAGCTTGTCGTACAGCCGGGACACATAGGTCTTGGCCGTGGAGAGGCTGACATACATCGCGCTGGCCACCTGAGGCACCGATCGGCCCTGCTGCAGCAGGCCGAGCACTTCGGCCTCCCGCGGGCTCAGCAGCGGGCGGCGACCCTGCCGCTCGGAGCGCCGGTGCAAGGCCTGGGCCAAGCCGGCCGCGCTGAACGACGACGCCGAGACCGCCGAATGCCTGATCGCGCCCAGGATCTCCGGCAGCGCCGCGGACTTGGCGACGAACGCCGAGGCGCCGGTGTCCAGCGCCCGGAACAGCACGTCATCCTCGCCCTGGCTGGTGAGCACCACCAGCCCGAGCCGGCTGTTACGGTCGCGCAGTTCGCGGATCAGCTCCAGGCCGTCGCGGTCCGGCAGCGAGAGACCCACGGTGACCACGTCGGGCTTGAGGGTGGCCACCAGCCGGAGTGCGTCGGCCGCGGTGCCCGCCTCGCCGACGATGTCCAGGTCGGGCTGCTCGGCGGCTATCCGGCTCAGGCCCCAGCGGGTGATCGGATGCGAGTCGATGACCAGTACCCGGATCACGGCGGTACGGCGCTGCAGGTCGGCCATGGCCAGCCTTCGAGCCGGGAAGACGGTAGGAGCATCCTCGGTCGGCAAAGCCTCTGTCATGGTCTCCCCGTGACGGTTGAGCCTGCAATGATCTTCGCATCGATCAGACCATAGATTCGCTTTACAGAGCAAAGCAAAATCGGAACGCCGGGACTTCTGAGGACCTAGGTCCCGGACGGTTTGAGGCGGCCTGCGGCATGGGTCAGGATTTCGTGGGTCCTAGGTCCCTAACCGGTCGCACCGTGTTAGGGGACAGATGCCGGCAAGGTCCGACTCGCCGGGCCAACTTGCCTAGGACGGGCCAGACCTGCACAGTGTTCCCAGCAAGGTTTCTTGCTGGCCGGCGGGTGCAAGTCCCAGCCGGTGATCAAGACCCAGCCGGTGTGGTCAAGACCCAGCCGGCGGCCCGGCCGAGCACAGGCCGTACCTAACCGAGCCAGATTTGATCCAGCTTGCTTCTCGACACGTAGAAACGCTGTGTGTGGCGTTTCGCTTGCCGATAGGCCATGTGAAGATGAACGGCAAGCCCGACCAGCCGAGGTGATATCCATTGCAGGCGATCCGGCCTAGGAACGAAGTAACGGTCCCGCCACCCGCACCGGCCGCGCTCGGCCTGGAGGTCCACCTGGGTGGGCTGCGTCCGATGCTGTTGCGCTCCGGCCAGTTGTTCGTCGAGGCGCTGCTGGTGCCCGGTCTGCTGTTCGCCCTCACCCTGCACTACGCGGGCCTGTTCCCCGCCCTTGGCGCCAGCCTGGGTTGGTGCTACCTGGTGGTCGGGGCCCGCTGGATCCGCGGCCGGCGGCTGTCCGGCACGATGCTGATGTGTCTCGGCATGATGTCTGGCCGCGCGATCATCGCGCTGGCCACCTCCAGCGCGCTGCTGTACCTGATGCAGCCGGTGGTGGGCTCGGTGTGCACCGCGCTGATGTTCGTCGGCAGCGCACTGTTCGGCCGGCCGATCACCATGCGACTGGCGCGCGACTTCGTCTCCATCCCAGCGCACGTGCTGGCACGGCGGGGGGTGCGCCGGATGTTCACCGAGATCGCGGTGCTGTTCGGGCTCTCCCGGCTGGCCGACGCCGGCATGACGCTGAGCTTCCTGCACTTCGGGGTTTCGGCCGGCATGCTCTCCCGCAGCCTGCTCAGCCCCCTGCTCACGCTGTGCACCATCGGCGCCTGCACCGTCTGGGGCTTCCGCTCACTGCGCCGGGAGGGCGTCCGGGTCCGGATCGGCGGCCCGGCCATCGTCTGAACCCGGAGGTCGGCGTCGGCGGGTGTGAGGTCGGCGGGTGAGGCTCACCGGCAGCGTGATCGTGGTGACCGGCGCCAGTCGCGGCATCGGCCGCGCCACCGCCGAACTGCTTGCCGATCAGGGTGCCATCGTGGTGTGCGCCGGCCGCGACGAGGCCGCGCTACGCGAGCTCGCCGATCGGCTGGGTGGCTCGTACCTGGCCGCTGACCTGACCGATCCCGCTGCCGCCGAGCAACTGATCCAGCACGCACTGGCCCGATACGGCCGGCTGGACGGATTGGTGGCTAACGCCGGCATCGGGCATGTCGGGGCATTCGCCGAGATGCCGGCCGAGGAGATCGGCCGGCTGGTCGATCTCGACCTGCGCGCACCGATGCTGCTGGCCCGGGCCGCGGTCGGTGCGATGACGGCCGGACCGCCCGGGGATCGGGCCATCGTGTTCGTCAACTCCATCGCCGGCGCGGTCGGTGTTCCGGGGGAGGCCGTGTACAGCGCCTGCAAGGCCGGCCTCGCGGCGTTCGCCGAGGTGCTGGCCGAGGAGCTGCGCGGCCGACGGATCGCGGTGGCCACGGTGCTGCCCGGCGTCGTCGACACCGACTTCCTACAGGGGCGAGCGGTGCCCTATCACCGACGGTTCCCCAGGCCGATGCCGCCGGACCGGGTTGCCCGGACCATCGTCGCCGCGCTCACCGGCGACCGGCGGCGGCGTTTCGTACCCCGCTGGCTTGCCATCCCGGCCCGGCTGGCCGGCGCGCTGCCCGGTACCTATCGCCGATTGGCCCGCCGGTTCGGTTGAGCTGGCGTCATGCCCGCCTGTCTTGCCCGGACGTCGCCGGGACGACGGGTGAGCATGACACGCGGCAGGTGGCCGGCTCAGCTGCCGACCGCCGCCCGGATCGACTCGCGCAGTGAACCCATGGTGGCCAGCACCGCGGTCGGCTCGTAGCCGCAGTGCGCCATGCAGTTGGCGCAGCGTGGATCCTTGCCGCGACCGTAGGCATCCCAGTCGGTGGTCTCGATCAGCTCCCGGTATGTCTTGACGTAGCCGTCAGACATCAGATAGCAGGGCTTCTGCCAACCGAGCAGCGAGTAGGACGGGATTCCCCAGGCGGTGCAAGCAAGTTCGCGCTTGCCCTCCAGGAAGTCCAGGAAGATCGGGGAGTGGTTCAGCCGCCACTGCTTGCGGCGTCCGTTGCCGAAGGCCTTGGCGAACAGCTCGCGGGTCTCCTCGACGCCGAGCCAGTGCTCCTGGTCCGGCGCCTTCTCGTAGGCGAAGCCGGGCGAGATCTGCATGTTGTCGATGCCGAGGTCGTTGTTCAGGTAGTCCAGGATGTCGATGACGTCCTGCGGTGAGTCGGTGTCGAAGAACGTGGTGTTGGTGTTCACCCGGAAACCGGCCGCCTGCGCCTGCTTGATCGCCGCCACCGCCTGGTCGAACACACCGTCCTTGCAGACCGAGGCGTCGTGCCGCTCGCGCAGGCCGTCGATGTGCACCATCCAGGCGAAGTTGCGGTGCGGGGAGAACTTGTGCAGGTGCTTGGGCAGCAGCACCGCGTTGGTGCACAGGAAGACGATCTTGCCACGGTCCAGCAGTTGCCGGACGATCTCGTCGATCTGCGGGTGCATCAGTGGCTCGCCGCCGGCGATCGAGACCATCGGTGCGCCGCTCTCCTCGATCGCGCCCACCGCCTGCTCGACCGGCATCCGCTGCTTGAGCAGCGTGTGCGGCTGCTGGATCTTGCCGCAGCCGGCGCACTTGAGGTTGCAGGCGAACAGCGGTTCCAGCTCGACCAGCAGCGGGAACTTCTCCCGCCGCAACAGCTTCTGCTTCAGCAGGTACGTGCCGAGCCGAACGGACTGCCTGAGTGGCATCGCCATGCTCAGGACACCTCCCTGGGTAGTGAGAATTGCATGCTTTCATCGACCACATCGCGGGTACGCACGTCGACCGGCCCGAGTCCGGCGAGTGCCCGGACCAGATCGTCGACCAGGTGTGGCGGCGCCGAGGCGCCGGCCGAGATGCCGATCCGGCTCACCCCGGCCAGCCAGCGCAGGTCGACCGCGCCGACGTCCTCGACCAGGTAGGCCGGGGTGCCCGCCCGCTCGGCCACCTCGACCAGCCGGACAGAGTTGGAGGAGTTCGCCGAGCCCACCACCAACACCAGATCGGTCTCGGCGGCGACTGCCCGGATCGCCCGCTGCCGGTTGGTGGTGGCGTAGCAGATGTCGTCGCGGGTCGGCGCGGTCAGGCTGGGGAAGCGGCCGCGCAGCACCTCGGCGATCTGCTCGGCCTCGTCCACCGCGAGGGTGGTCTGCATGGCGTAGGCGACCCGATCCGGATCGGCCGGCTGCACCCTGGCCGCCTCGGCCGCGTCACCGACCACGAGGACCTGATCCGGCGCCTGCCCTCGGCTGCCGACCACCTCTTCATGGTCAGCATGCCCGATCAGGAACACGGTGTCACCGCGCGCGGCGTACCGGCGTACCTCGTTGTGCACCTTGGTCACCAGTGGACAGGTCGCGTCGATCACCTGCAGGTTGCGTTCGGCGGCCTGCTGGTGCACCTCCGGCGCGACGCCGTGCGCGGCCAGGATCACCCGGGAGTTGGGCGGCACCTCGGACAGCTCCTGGACGAACCGGGCGCCACGCTGCTCCAGTTGGCGCACCACGTGCGCGTTGTGCACGATCTGCCGGCGTACGTAGATCGGACCGGGGTAACGGTCCAACGCCCGTTCCACGATCTCGATCGCGCGTGCGACGCCGGCGCAGAACGAGCGTGGCGAGGCCAACACCACCTCCCGTGGCCCGAGCGCCTGCTGCCACTGCCGAAGGACCGGGGCGGCCGCGCGCAGGTTGCGCAGCGCGCGCAGCCCGCGGCTGGCGGTGCCCGGTCGCAGCAGCGGGTGTGCTGGCGTATCGACCACCGCCCGCACCACCAGCACCGGCTGCTCGCCGGCCGCAGTGGCCAGCTGCGCCGACTCCATGTCCACCGCCAGCACGCCGGCGGCGGCGAAGGCCGCCCGAGCGGCACCGTGCACGATCTTGGCCGTCGAGGCGATCGGCCCCAGCCGAACCGGCAGGCCGGCCCGGGCCAGCGCCCCCGCGACCAGCGGTGCGGCCGGAATCGTCCGCTCGGCACCCGATCGTGCCGGATCGGTTCGCAGCTCGGTCGCCACCACCAGATCACCCGGCCGCAGGCCATCGGTCATCGCGCCGGCCAGCCCGGCGATCGCCAGCGGCCGATCCCGGAGCTCGGTCCGGGCGGCGCTGGCTCTGGATCGGGCCTGGCCCTTTCCGGTACGGAGCACCGGCAGCGGTCGCAGCGCCGAGGCGAGCGCGGCGTGCTCCACCGCCAGCGGTGCGCAGATCACCGCCGGCGCCTCGGCAGGAGCGGTCCTCATCTGGCCACCCCCAGGTATCGGCCGAGCGCGGAGATCGGAAACACCTGCCGGTACAGGTGATAGTTGATGTAGAAGTCGCCCGGGAAGCCGGTGCCGGTGAACTCCGGCTCGTCCCAGCTGCCGTCCGGCCGTTGGGTCTGCACCAGCCATCGGACGCCGCGCCGAACGGCTTCGGACCGGTCCCCGGCGGCCAGCAGCGCCAGCAGCGCCCACGCCGTCTGCGAAGCGGTGGAGGTGCCGCTGCCGATCCATTCCGGTTGGCGGTAGGAGCGCAGATCCTCACCCCAGCCACCGTCCGGGTTCTGCTTGGCGGCCAGCCAGCGCACCGCGGCCCGGATCGCCGGGTGCCCGGTCGGCAGGCCGGCCGCGCGCAGCGCCGGCACCACCGCGCCGGTGCCGTAGACGTAGTTGGCACCCCACCGTCCGAACCAGGAACCGTCCCCCTCCTGGTTGTCCAGCAGCCAGCGGATGCCACGCTGGGCGGCCGGAGAATCGGCCTGCCCCTCCGCGGCCAGCATCTCCACCACGTGCGCGGTGACATCCGCCGACGGCGGGTCGATCACCGCGCCGAAGTCGCAGAACGGCAACTTGGTGGCCAGCGTCTTGGTGTTCTCGGCGTCGAAGGCACCCCAGCCACCGTCGCGCGATTGCATGCCGACCGCCCAGGCCAGTCCGCGCTGTCGGGCCAAGGCCAGCCCGCGTTCTCCACCGGCGTCCCGGCCGGCGCAGCGACGCAGCGCCAGCACCACCTCGGCCGTGTCGTCGATATCGGGGTACCCGACGTTGGCGAACTCGAACGGCCAGCCACCCGGCGCCAGTTGCGGCCGGCGCACCGACCAGTCGCCGGGCACCGTGATCTCCTGCGCCAGCAGCCAGTCGGCCGCCCGGTCCAGCGCCGGGTCTGCTGCCGGCAGGCCGGCGTCGGCGAGCGCGGTCACCGCCAGCGCGGTGTCCCAGACCGGCGACTGGCAGGCCTCGATCCGGCGCAGCACGCCGTGCTCGGTGCTCTCGATGATGGTGAAGCCGTCCAGGCCGGCCAGTGCCGCCCTGATCGCCGGGTGCTCCAGCGGGTAGCCGAGCACCCGCAGCGCCAGGATCGAATACACCCACGGGGGCTGGATGCCACCCCACGAGCCGTCCGCCTCCTGGTGCGCCAGGATCCAGTTCACCGCCTTGGCCGTCGCCCGTCGTCGCAGCCAGCCGATCGGCCGCCGGGAGTAGCGCCGCAGGGCCTGATCCAGCAAGTCGAAGGCGGTCGACCAGTCCAGGCCGGGCCGACGTCGCGGCGGTGCCGAGCCGGTCCGCAGTTCCTCGATGCCGAACGGCACCGGGTGCACCGGCCGAGCGGTCTGCACCAGCGTCAGCGGAACGATGGTCTGGCGCGCCCAGCAGCCCCAGTTGTAGATGTTGAGCGGCGCCCAGGCCGGCAGCAGGATCAGCTCGGGCGGCATCACCGGCACCTCGTCCCAGGACCACAGGCCGAACAGCGACAGCCAGATCTTGGTGAACACCCGGCTTGCCTCGATGCCGCCACCGCTCAGTACGAACTCGGCGGCCCGGCGCATGTGCTCGGCCGTCGGATCGTCGCCGGCCAGCCGCAGCGCAACCCACGCCTCGGCGGTGGTGGACAGGTCAGGCGGTCCGCCGAAGAAGGTCGCCCAGCTGCCGTCGGCTCGTTGCTTGCTGCGGATCCAGCGCGCCGCCTGCTCGGTCTCGGTCGGCTGCCGGATCCCCAGGAACTCCCGCAGCAGCAGATCCTCGGCGTCCATCGTCACGTTGGTCTCGAGTTCGCCCTTCCACCAGCCGTCTTGATCCTGCTGGTCGAGCAGCCACCGCACCCCGCGCTGCAACGCCTCGGCGGCCGGATCATCCGGCCCAGCCAGTCGATCTGACCCCTGTTTGGTCAGCGTGGTCATCAGTACTCCCGGTCGGCGACGAACCTGGCTACCTTCATGAATTCGGCTTGGATCTGCGGTGGAATCGTGCTGTCGGCCAGTGCCTGCTCGGCCTGCCGGATCCCCCAGGCCGCCTGCCCGGCCGCCCAGCTGCGGGCGCCGGTGGCCTCGATCAGCTCGGCGATCCGGCGCAGCGCGTCCTCGTCGTCCGTCGCCGGGCTGCGCAGCCAGGCGGCCAGTTGGCGACCGGCCGCCTCGCCCTGGCTCAGCGCGTACGTCACCGGCAGGGATCGCTTGCGGGCACGCAGATCCGACAGCACCGGCTTGCCGGTGACCGCCGGATCCCCCCAGATGCCGAGCAGGTCGTCGATCAGCTGGAACGCCACGCCCAGCGCCCGGCCGTAGGAGTCCAGCGCTCGGGTGATCGCCGGGTCACCGCCCACCAGCACGCAGCCGAGCACCGCGCTGGCGGCCAGCAGCGCACCGGTCTTGCGGTCGGCCATCTGCTGGCATTGCTGGAGATCCACCGATTCCCGTGATTCGAACTGCAGATCCTCGACCTGGCCGTGGATCAGCTCCCGGGTGGTGGTCATCAGCAGCCGCAGCGCCTCCAGCGCGTGCGTCGAGCCGCTGTCCAACAGCACCTCGGCGGCGACCGTGAGCATCGCATCACCGGTCAGGATGGCGCTCGGCACGCCCCACAGCGTCCAGACGGTCGGCCGGTGTCGCCGTTCGGTGTCGCGGTCCATCACGTCGTCGTGCAGCAGCGAGAAGTTGTGCACCAGTTCCACCGCCACCGCGGCCGGGATGCCGGCGGCCGCCGGGGCGCCCGCGGCCTGCGCCGACAGCAACGCCAGGGTCGGTCGGATGCCCTTGCCGGCCGGTGCCCGCAACGGCGTCCCGTCCGCCGCGGACCAGCCCAGGTGGTACGCCGACACCGCCGCCGAACTGGGATCCATCCGGGCCACGGCAGCCTGCATCGCGGATCGGAAGTCGTCCATACTCCGCTCCAGACTCGGGCTCAGGGTGGTCGTCACGTGCCGTTCCTTTCCAGTTCGCCGAGAGCGCCGGCCGAAGCGAAACCACCGGGCCGCTCCGCCAGTAGCAGCTCGGCGGCCGCCTCACCGCTGAGCACCGCACTTTCCATGGTCGCCGGCCAGCCGGTGGCGGTCCACGCCCCGGCCAGCGCCAGCCCGGGCCGGCCGGTTCCGGCCGACGGCCGCAGCGGGCCGGTGCCGGGGGTGGCCCGGAAGGTGGCGTGCCGCTCCCGGCTGACGAAGAAGTCCAGCACCCTCGCCCGCCGTACCTCAGGCAGTAGCTCGGCCAGCGCCGGCAGCACCCGGTCCCGGATGTCGGAGGTGCGGCTGTCGATCCACTCGTCGGCTGCCGACAGCGAGATCGCCAGGTACTGACCGTCGCGCGGCTCGGCCTGCCGGGCCAGGTCGGACTGCTCGGTGCGGTCGAAGATCCACTGCACCGGCGAGCGGACCGCGGCCAGGAACTCACCGGTCAACACCCGCCGGTCGAAGATCAGGTGCACGTTGACGATCGGCGAGCTGCCCAGCCGCTCCGCCCAGCCGGCCGGCAGGCTCAGGCTGCCGGCCGGCAGCAACCGCTCGGCCTGATCCGGCGGCACCGCGAGCACCACCTGGTCGACCTGCTCGATCCGTTCCGCCTGGTCCCGAACCGTCCACCCGGCGCCGTCCGGAACCAGCTCGGTGAGCCGGCTGCGGGTCCGCACCTCCGCGCCGGCCAGTTCCAGGGCGCGAGTCGCGGGATCGCCGTGCAGTTGCTGCAGCGGCACCCGGGACCAGCCGATGTCGCCGGCCGCAGCGTCGGTGAGCAGGCCGGTCAGGAACACCTTCGCAGCCATCGCCAGCGACGCCTCAGCCGCCGGCAGGTTCAAGGTCGCGACGGTGAAGACGTCCCACAGGGCCGCCACCGTGCGGGAGTTCTGCCCATGTTCGTCGAGCCATTCGCCGAAGTTCACGGCATCCAGCGACGGATCGTCGGCGGCCAGCCGGCGCATCGCAAGCGCTCCCGCGACGACCCGCAACCGGTCGGCCGGCGACAGCATCGAGTAGCGCAGCAGCGAGCCGCCCAGGTGCAGCGGCGCGGGCAGCGCCGCTCGGTTCAGCCTGGCCGGGCCGGCCGCACCGGGTGCCCGGACCGGTACGTCCAGCTTCGGCTGCAGGCTGACCTGCTCGCGCATCCCGAGCCGGTCCAGCAGCCGCAGGTAGGCCTGGCAGCAGCGCAGGAAAACGTGCTGGCCGTTGTCGACATGCAGTTCGCCGCGCTGGAAGGAATGGGTCAGGCCACCCAGCTTGCTGGCCGCCTCCAGCAGCACCACCGACCGGCCGGCGTCGGCCAGCCGCAGCGCCGCGGTGATGCCGGCCAGCCCGCCGCCGATGACCGCGACCCGTCCCGCGCCTGTTCCGATCGGCTGCTCGGTCATGCCGGGCCACCCATCAGGGCGCGCACCGCGATCCGTCCCTTGTCGGTGCCGGACAGGCTGAGCCGGCCGCCGAACACCAGCGCAGGATCGGCCGCGATCCGGCCCAGCAGCTGCCGGTAGATGCCGGCCATCGCCGCACAACTGCTTCGGCTGCGCCAGTCCAGCAGCGGCAGCAGTTTCAGGCCCTCGGCGTACCAGTTGCCGGCCCGCTTGGCGCTGAACCGGATCAGCTCGCTCAGCCGGCCGTCCTCGTCGACCAGTCGGCCGTCGTCGGCCAGCCGCAGCCGTACGCCGAACCGGTCGAGATCCTCGGCCGGCAGGTACACCCGGCCGGCCAGCAGGTCCTCGCGAATATCGCGCAGGATGTTCGTCTGCTGCAGGCCGATGCCGAGCGCGTCGGCATAGTCGGGCGCGGCGGCATAGTCGGGCGCGGCCGGATCGGTTGCCTGGCTGCCGAACACGCCGAGGCACAGCCGGCCGATCGAGCCGGCGACGTAGCGGCAGTACTGGGTGAGGTCCTCGAACGTCTCGTAGCGAGCACCCCGAACGTCCAGTTGGACGCCCTGGATCAGCTCCTGAAACGCTCCGAGCGGGATCGGGAAGTGCCGGCTCACCTCGGCCACCGCCACCAGCACCGGGTCGCCGGATTCGGCGGCCCGATCGATGCTGTCCAGCTGGGCGCTGAGCTCGGTCAACTGCTGCAGTTTCCGCTCGGCCGGCACCAGCTCGCCATTGCCATCGATATCGCCATTGCCATCGATATCGCCGACGTCTCCATTAGCGATGTCGCCGTCGCCGATGTCGTCGATCCGGCGCGCCAGCGCGTACACCGCGCAGAGCGCCGTCCGCTTCGCCCGCGGCAGCAGCCGGATGCCGTAGTAGAAGTTGCGCGCCTGCGACCGGGTGATCGACTCGGTGGCCGCGAAGGCGTCGGTCAGCTGGGCGGCGTTCATCGATGCGTTCATCGGTGCCGGCGACCGATCGCGCGCACCAGGATCCGCAGCGCGTACCAGCCGGTACGAACTCGGCTCGGTTTCGGCACCGTGCTCAGCACGTCCCCGTCGGCGCGGCGCAGCGCGGTCACCGTCGCTCGTCCGCCGGCGAGGTAACCGGCGATCGCCAGCCGGGCCCAGCCGTGCAGCCGGCCGACCAGCCGGTCGCCGGAATCCAGCAGCCGCTCGCACCGGTCCACCTCGGAGTTGATCAGCGCACGCAGTTGCGGGCTCGCCGGCTTGCCGGCCAGTGCTCGCGGCGACACGCCGAAGTCGTGCAGATCCTGCTGCGGCAGGTAGATCCGGCCCCGCCGGTGGTCCTCAGCGACGTCCTGGCAGTGTTCGAGGATCTGCAACGCGATGCATACGTCGTCCGACAGCGCGGCCAGTTCGGGATCCGGATAGCCGAAGATCTGCAGCACCAGCCGGCCGATCGGTACCGCCGACAACCGGCAGTACCCCACCAGCTCGTCGAAGCTGTCGTAGTGGGACGTCCGCTGATCGACCCGGTTCGCCTCGATCAGGTCCAGCAGCGGCTGCTCGGACAGGTTGCGCCGCCGGATCGTCGGCATCAGCCGGCGCAGCACGTCCCGCTGCGGTTGCCCACCCGTGAACGCCCGGTGCTGGTCGTCGGCAAAGCTGTCCAGCAGGGCCAGCCGGTCACCGGGTGCCTCGTCGCCGAGGTCGTCGATCACTCGAACCACGTCGTACACCGATACGAGATCCTCCCGCAGCGCGCGGGGGAGTACCCGCAGCGACACCGGAAAGTTCTCCGCCTGGCGCTGCTGTGACAACGCCGCGGCGGACGCGGTCGTCGGTGACGAGGTCACGGGCGGCTCCCGGTGGTCACGACTGGCGATTCCTCCTACCCGATGACGGATTCATTCTTTCCGTTCTGCCGGCCAAGATCTGCCCGTTAGATTGTCAGATCTCGGCACCGTTCCTATCACAGTTTTACAAAACCAGCTCCCAACGCGCTAGAAAGTAAGGGTGGTGGGCGACACCGAGTCGGCAGTGGCGCAGCTGGAGGCGATGGTTCCCAGCCTGCGTCCCGCCGTGCCCGAGCTGATCGACGAGCTGGCCGAACACCTGCAGCGGCTGATGCCCGAGTACTCGCAGTTCCTCACCGAGCGACGGGCCGAGGTGACCATCGCCGCCGAGGGCGTGGTCTGCACGCTGGTTAGGATCGCCCAGCAGGTGCTCAGCCAGCACGCCTCTGCCGAGACCGCGCTGGCTCAGGCGGCGGATCCGACGATCTTCGAGCAGATCGGCCGGATGCAGTGGCGGCAAGGTATTCCGATCGGCACCCTGCTGGCCGCCTATCAGCTGGGCGCCCGCCAGACCTGGCGGCTGATCGCCCGGCAAGCCTTGCTGCACGAACTGCCACCGGAGGTGCTCACCGCCCTGGCCGAGTCGGTGTTCTGCTTCGTCGACCAGCTGTCCTCCGCCTCGGCCGCCGGCTACCTGGACGAACAATCCGAGTCCGCTGCCGCCCGCGAGCACTCGCGCGACGAACTGGTCGAGCTGCTGCTGTCCGACCGCAGCGACAGCCAGGCGGTCCGGACGGCGGCGCTGCGCGCCGGCTGGCGGTTGCCGGCCACCGCGGCGGTGGTGCTGGTGGGCCGGCAGAGCGAGGCCGGTGGCGCGGCGATCAGCCGACTCGACCAGTCCTGCCTGCGGATGCGGCACGGTGGGTTGCTCGGGGCGATCGTGCCGGATCCGAACGCGCCGGGTCAGCGCCAGCGGCTTGCCGCGGCGCTGCGCGGTGCCTCCGCGACGGTGGGGCACGCGGTGACGCTGGCCCAGCTGCCGGCCAGCGCCCGGATCGCCGGCATCGCCGCGCGGTTGCAGGAGGAGAAGGTGCTGGTTGCCGACCCGCTGTTCGCCGACGAGCACCTGGACGCGATCATCGTGCACAACGACCCGCGGCTGCTGCAGGCGCTGCGCCGGCAATGCCTGCAGCCGCTGGAGGGACTGCCGAGCGGATCGCAGAGCAGCCTGCGCGAGACCCTGCGGTCCTGGCTGCTGCACGGTGGCGACCGGCGGGCGACCGCGGCCGACCTGCAGGTGCACCCGCAGACCGTCCGGTACCGGATGGGACGACTGCGTGAGCTGTTCGGCGACGATCTGGACGATCCGAGTTGCCGGCTGAAGCTGCTGATCGCCCTTGCCTGGGAGCCGGCCTGAAAAGATGCCGACCCGCCGACCCGTTGATTGCCCAGGCGTTCTGCCGCCCGGTAGGAAGGATGCCGAGGCGAGCAGCGGCCCACCCGTTCGGGAAGGGCTGTTGCGATGAGCGCGGGCGAGCAGGTCGCGGTAAATCGCCAGCCGGCGCCCGAGCGCGGTCGGAGCCGACTGCTCGGCGCGGGGAACCGGGTGCTCGCCGCCCGTCCGCTGGACGGGCTGCGCCAGATCGGCGTCGGCCTGGCCATCTGGGGCGGCTACCTGCTTATCACCCGATCCGTGCGGGTCGGCCTGGGCAGCGCCGATGCCCGCGGCCGGACCCTGCTGCGCCTCGAGCGCTGGCTGCACGTGGATGTCGAGCTGGTCTGCAACCGCTGGCTCGCCCACCAGCCGCTGCTGGGCTGGTTGGCCGCCTGGGAGTACGCGACCACCTACATCGCGACCACGTTCGCGGTGCTCGGCTGGCTGTGGTGGCGCCGGCCGCGCAGCTATCCGTGGGCCCGCAACACGCTCGCGGTGAGCACGCTGCTGGCGCTGGCCTGCTTCTGGCAGTGGCCGACCACGCCGCCGCGGCTGCTGGCCGGGTCGGGCTTCGCCGACATCGTGGCGCGCAACCATCCGGTGCTGTCCTGGGGCGGCGGCGCGGTTGCCTCGTCAGCCGACCAGTACGCCGCGATGCCGAGCCTGCACGTCGGCTGGGCGGTCTGGGTGACGGTGGTCAGCCTGCGCGCCGGTGCCACCCGGCTCGGCTACTCGTTGGCGGCGCTGCATCTGCTCATCACCACCGTGGTAGTCATCGCGACCGGCAATCACTACGTTCTGGATGTAGCGGCGGGTGCGGCGATCATCGCGATCGCGGCCGGGGAGGAGCGGATCCGGGCGGTGGCAGTTCAGCGTTGGCGTTCGGCCCGCGATGGTGGCCGGGTCGCCGCCGAGGACGAGTTCTTCCTGCACGTGGAGACTTCCACCGTGCAGCAGCCGGTCGGCGGATTCGTCCTGCTGGATCTTGACCAGGCCGACGGTGAGCTGGATCTGCCCCGGTTCCGCCGGCTGTTCGAGGAAAGGATCGCGGCGATGCCGCGCTTCTCGCAGCGGTTGCTGCCGGCCACCCGGTGGCGGCATGCCCGGTGGCAGAACGTGCCGGTCGAGCTCGATCAGCACGTGCTCGAACATCGGTTGCCGGCCGGCGGTGGCCGCGCCGCGCTGGTCGAGTTCGTATCCAGGCTCGCCGAACTCGAGTTGGACCGCGACCGGCCGCTGTGGCGACTGTGGTTCGTTCCCGACGTCGGCGATCGGCAGGCCGCGGCGGTGGCGATCATGCACCATGCGATCGCCGACGGGCTCGGCGTGGTCGACATCCTGCGCCAGCTGTTCGAGCCATCGCTGCCGCCGCCGGACCTGTCCGGCGTGCGCGCACCGGCGCGGGCGGTGCAGGCCGGCCTGGCCGTTGTCGGCATCGGCCAACTGGCCCTGGACGGCCCGGCGTCCCAGTTGCCCTACAGCGGCCGGCTGTCCGGCGCGCGCACCTTCCGGTGCGCGCTGACCCCACTGGAACCGGTGCTGGAACTGGCCCGGCGCACCGGCACCCGGGTGACTGACGTGCTGTTGGCCGCCACCGGTGAGGCGCTGGCCCAGCAGGAATGCCGGGGCTTGACCCGTGGGCGACTGCGCGCCGCGGTGCCGGTGACCACCCGGGTGCCGGCGCCGCCGGGCACCGGCCGGCTGGCCCAGCCGGGCAACCTGACCGCGGCGCTGCGGCTGGACGTGCCGTTGGTCGAGCTGGCTCCGCTGGCCCGGCTGCGCGCGGTACACGAGCTGGCCGAGTCGCGTCGCCGGTCGGCCCGTCCGTTCGGCGCCGCCGCGGTGATCCGGCTGCTCGGCCTGCTGCCGCCGATCCTGCATCGGCTGGCAGCACGCGGCGTGTACCACGGCCTGCACTTCAGCGCGATCGTGTCGAACATGCCGGGTCCATCGGTGCAGCTGTCGCTGGCCGGCGCCCCGATCCAGGACGTCTACCCGATCCTGCCGCTGGCCGAGCGGGTGCCGCTGGCGGTCGGTTCGCTCGGCTGGGCCGGCCAGTTCTGCGTCTCGATCACCGCCGACGCCGAGCGGCTGCCGGCGGCCGACACGCTGGCCGAGCGCATCGTGACGGTGATCGAGCGAATGCAGGCCGACGCCGGCCTGGTCGCCACCGACGCCGACGCCGTCGCGGACGCCGGCGCCTTCGCGGGCCGGGCCGATGCTGAGGCTGTCGACTCCGACCAGGCCGCCTCGTGACCGGGCTCGAACTGCCGCGCACCCTGATCGTGACCGGGCACTTCCCGCCGGAGCACGGCGGCGTGCAGACCTTCACCTGGGAGTTCGTCAGCCGGTTGCCGGCCGAGCAACTCGTGGTGGTGGCGCCGGCCTGGCCCGGCGCGGCCGAGTTCGACGCCGGCCTCGACTTCCCGGTGATCCGGCGGCACGGCTACGCCCTGTTCGCCGGACTGGGAAAGCTGGTCGCCGAGCACCGGCTCAGCACCGGCTGGATCACCGCGCTGGCACCGTTCGGGCTGTACGCGCCGCTGATCCGGCGCGCCGGCATCCGCCGGCTGGTCGCCTCCACGCACGGCCAGGAGATCGGCTGGGTCCGGGCGCTGCCGACCCGGTTGGCGCTGCGCCGGATGAGCCGTGCGGTGGATGTGGTCAGCTACCTCAGCGACGCGACCTTGGCGGAGTTGCGGGCGGGCATCGATCCGCGCACGCCGCTGATCCAACTGGCCGGTGGCGTACACGCCGAGCAGTTCGCGGGAACCGGTGCCGGCGAGCTGATCCGGCGCCGCTATCAGCTCGGCGCCGGGCCGGTGGTGATCAGCGTGTCCCGCCTGGTCCGCCGCAAGGGCCAGGACGTGCTGCTGCGCGCCTGGCCGCGGGTGCTGAGTAGGTTCGGATCGGCCAAGCTGCTCATCGTCGGGGACGGCCCGATGCGGAGCCGGCTCGCCGAGCAGGCCCGTCGGGACTTCGCGGACTCGGTGGTGCTGACCGGCAATGTGCCGGCCGACGAGCTGGCCGCCCACTACGATGCGGCCGATCTGTTCGTGCTGGCCTGCCGGGACGACCGGCGCGGCCTGCAGACCGAGGGGCTGGGACTCTCCACGCTGGAGGCGGCCGCGGCCGGGCTGCCGGTGGTGGTCGGCCGTTCCGGCGGCAGCCCCGCTTCGCTGCTGGACGGCCGGACCGGCCTGCTGGTGGATCCCGACCGGCCCGAGCCGGTCGCCGCGGCGATCCTGCGGCTGCTGGCCGATCCGGCCGCCGCCCGCCGAATGGGCCTGGCCGGTCAGCGCTGGGTGCACGAGCGGTGGTCCTGGGACGAGGCCACCCAGCGGTTGGCCGCGATGTTGCGGGGCGAATTGCCAGCGTTATCAGGCGAATTACCGAGGCAATCCGGCGCGGGGCAACCAGGCGCGGTCGCCCGCGAACGGATCGGCGGAGTAGCGGACTGACATGTCGATGAGATCGACGGTGCGCTGGCACCCGGTGCGATGGGGGCTCGGGTTGCTGGCCCTGGTCATCGCCGGGATCTTCCTGACCCCGCGGGTGAGCCAGGCGCTGGACGACGTGCATCAACTGCGCGGCGCCGCGTTCGGCTGGCTGGTCGTCTCCTTCCTCGGCGAGGTGGCCTCGCTGCTGTGCTTCAGCGTGGTCACCTACGTGCTCATCCAGCCCACCCGGCGTCCGAGCTTCCTGCGCATCCTGCGGGTCGACATGGTGACCGTCGCGCTCAGCCACGCGGTGCCGGCCGGCTCGGTGGCCGGCACCGCGCTCGGCTACGAACTGCTTGCCGAGGAGGGCGTCGGCGAGGTGGAGTCGGGCTTCGTCAAGGTGTCCCAGTCGTTGCTGTCCGGGATGCTGCTGCAGGCAATGTTGGGCGGCTTCCTGCTGTTGAAGATCATGATCTACGGGCCGTCCACCTCGAACGCCTTGCTGGCGGCCGCCGGTGGTGTGCTGGTGGCGTTCGTGATCGCCTTCGGCTACCTGTTGGAGCGGCGTACCGCCTTGGTCCGGCGCGGCGTGATCCGGTTGTTCGGCTGGCTGCCGAGGTTGACGCCGGACCGGCTGGGCCGCTTCGTCGACGAGTTGGCGTCCCGGCTGACCGAGCTGCTGACCGATCCGGCCCGGCTAGCCTGGGCCACCGCCGGCTCGCTGGGCAACTGGGTGTTCGACCTCGTCTCGCTGTGGGCGGCGATCCGAGCCTTCGGCCATTCGCCGAACATCACCCTGGTGGGCGTCTCGTTCTGCGTGGCGCAGGTGGCGGCCTCGCTGCCGATCAGCCCGGCCGGGCTCGGCGTGGTGGAGAGTTCGCTGGTGCCGCTGCTCATCAGCTTCGGGGCCACGTCGGTGGTGGCGGTGCTCGGGGTGCTGACCTGGCGGGTGTTCAACTACTGGTTCCCGCTGCCGGTCGGCGGGCTGGCCTACGTGTCGATCCTGCTCAATCGCCGGCAGCGCGCCGCGACGCAACCCCGCCAGGCTTGAGCGGCGCGTCCTAGCGTCGAACCAGCGTCCGGTCGAGCCGGCGCCCTATCGTCGAACCAGCGTCCTATCGTTGAACCAGCGTCCTATCGTTGAAGAAGCTGCTCAGCGGCTCGTTGCTTACGGAAAGGGCGGATCCGATGTCGGGTTATCCATCGGTGATCGTGCCGGCCGGTCACATCGAGCCGGCGCCGCGCCGGGTGCGGGGCGTGTTCGCCGGCCGAACCGTCTTCGACACCAGCAACGCCAGCTACGTCTGGGAGCGGCCGTACTACCCGCAGTACTACATTCCGCGGGTCGACGTGGCCACCGACCTGCTGCTGGACGAGCAGGCCGAGCGGCGGTACCCGCTGGGCATCGCCCGGCAGCACGGCCTGCGCGCCGGCGATCGCGAACAGCCCGGCGCCGTCGGGATATTCGGTGAGGAAGCCGGTCGGCTCGCCGGCCTGGTGCGCTTCGACTGGGCGGCGCTGGATGCCTGGTACGAGGAGGACGAGCAGATCTTCGTGCACCCGCGTTGCCCCTACAGCCGGGTCGACGCGCTGCGCTCGACGCGTACCGTCCGGGTGGAACTGGACGGCGTGCTGCTGGCCGAGTCGGCATCGCCGGTAGTGGTATTCGAGACCGGCCTGCCCACCCGGTACTACGTCAACCGAACCGAGGTGGATTTCAGCCGGCTGGTGGCCAGCGACACCGAGACCGCGTGCCCGTACAAGGGCACCACCACCGGCTACTGGTCGGCCATGATCGGTGGCCGACTGCACCCCGACGTGGCCTGGTGCTATGACTTTCCGAGTTGGCAACTGCTGCCGATCGCCGGGCTGATCTGCTTCTACAACGAGAAGGTCGACCTGATCGTGGACGGCGAGCCGCAGCCTCGGCCATCGCTGCCCTGAGCCCGCGATGGCCAGGGGCGAGCATCCGGAACGCACGCCGCTGTACAGCGGCCTGCTGATCATCACCGCGATGGTCGTCTCGGCGGTGGTGGCGCTGAGCCACACCCCGACCGCGATCCGGGTGCCGGTGTACCTGGTCTCGCTGGTGGCGGGGTTGGTTGGCGCGGTACTGACCCTGCGTGACTACTCCTGATGCGTCGCGGAGAATGCTCAATAATGTGCTTTGTCTGCAGAAGGGTCCACAACGCTAGGCATATATCCAAAAGGCAGGCCTGTTCTACAAATTAAACTGCTTGACAGGCTTGGAGTCAGGTAGTAGGAAAAGAGCATCAAACATTATCAGTCGATCTTGTTTGCATGTTCGGCGTTTTGTACGCCCGACGCTCTATATGTTCGATGCTGGGGAGCCCGCCATGCCTGTGCCTGATCTTTTCACGCCGCAAGAAGCCGTAAATATCGCTCAATTCGGCGGCGATCACGCTGGCAGAACGGCAAGGCTGTCCTATGACGTTCCGCTGCCCGGTGCTTATTCATGGCAGCGGATTGTTCCGTTGGAACTGAAGGATGATCAATTCAGCCAGGCCGCGGCTAGTGCGGGCGCGTCCTTTGCCGAACTCGGCGTCGTGGCCGGCGCGCGGGATGCAGCCGGCGCGGTGAACGGCGAGGCGCTCGCGTCCTTCTACCGGCGCGCCCTGCCCGCCGAGACCAGGCCATCGCTGAGGCGGATCGCCGCGGTCAACGGCAACATCGAGCCGTTGCTCGACCAAGTCGATCGGAAGCAGGCCGGGGCGGCGGAGGCTCAGGTCGACCTGCTCGGTCGGCGCGCCGTGCTGGCCGAGCCGGACGACGTGGTGCGGCAAGGTCAGCGGGTCGACTCCTACATCCAGCGGTTGGCCGCGATGCAGACCACGCTTCCGGTACTCGACGCCGGTCGGAGTCTGATCGACCTGCCCATCCAGGGCATCGGCCAGAGCATCCATGTCGTGCAGGTCGATCCGATGGCCGAGGCCCGGCCACGCCTCACCCTGGTCGAGACCTGGGAGATTCGCTCATACCTGGGCGACTACGGGTTGGGCAGGACCCTGCAGACGTTCTCGCTGCTGCCCGGCGAACGCACGACCATCACGGTGTCCACCTGGCGCAGCGAGGCGGCCACCCGTGAGGACTCCTCGTCGATCTTCGACTCCTCCGATACCGCGGCCCAGACCCGATTCACGAACAGTCTGGCCAATCAGACCGGCTCCGCGTCGCAGGAGTCGGGTGGCTGGGCGGCTTCGGTCTCCACCAGCGCCTCGGCCGGCGCCTCGCTCTTCGGACTCGTGTCCGGCTCCGTGTCGGTCAACGCCGGCTTCTCGGCCAATCACCAAGAAGCCAGTCAGCGCTTCAGCAACTCCGTCACCCAGTGCGCGTCCGAGCACGCCGCGCAGGTCAACAACAGCCGTCGGCAGTCCGTCGATTCGGCATCGAGCAGCACCTCGTCGTCCGGCAGTGCCACCACAACCGTCCGCGAGATCTCGAATACGAATCTGCGCCGAGTGCTGAACTTCGTCTTCCGGGAGCTGAACCAGGTTTACGAAACCTACGTCGTGCTGCGTGATATCAAAATTGGTTTCTATAACGGAAGGCCCGGTTCCGCTGAAGTGGTGCCGCTGGCGAACCTGGACCAATTGTTGCGCAAGTACATTGTGCAAGGCGAGCAGGAGGACGTCGCTCGGCGCATTCTTGGGCTCTGTGCCGCACGTGTCGACTTTGCCGGGGATCAGGTGCCGATATTGGAAGTCGGTACCAATCCGGACGGCATCTCCTATCAATGGGCGAAGGCGGAACTGCAATCCGACGGATTGATCGACTTCGCCCAAGACACGCTTGCCCCGGACGTCCGCTGGCGATTCCGGCCAGGTGTGCTCTCGCGCGATGGGGACGAGCGTGGGATCGGCGGCGTGGTGATGGACAAGTCCGCCATCGTCCTTCGCACCGATAATCTCGTGGTGGAGGCGCTGCTGGGACAGGCCGATGCGGTCGATCCATATGCCTCAGCCCTGCAAGCGCTCGACGTGCTCGCCCGGGAGGGGCAGAACGAGGCCCGCTCGGCCGAGACCAGGCATGACGTGGACGCGCTCGATCTCGTCGCGAGCCAGCAGGCCGGCGACAAGATCACGGCGTGGCAGAAGATCTTCGCTGAAGGACCGGAGATCGAGGTGGTGTCCGCGGCTGCCGTGGCTGGCCACAACGGCGCTCCAGCCTGACCCGCGACCGTCACGCGGCGGGGGAGTCGCACCTCAGCTCTCCCGGCGCACCTCGGTGACGTCCTTGTCCGGCCGCAGGCCACGCCAGGACGGGTGTCGCAGCCGGCCATCGTCGGTCCATTCGCCGTAGGCCACCTCGCCGACCAGCCGTGGCGTCACCCAGTGCGCGTCCCGGCTGTCGGCGCGCGGCACGGCGGGGGAGAACGGCGAGTTCTTGCGTTCCAGCCGTGCCAACCGGGGGCTGAGTTCGTCCAGCATCCGCCGGGTGAACCCGGTGCCGACCCGGCCCACGTAGCGCAGGCCGTCCGGGCCGGGTAGGCCGAGCAGCAGCGCCCCGATGGTGTCGCTGCGGTTGCCCTTGCCGGGCGTCCAGCCGCCGATCACCACCTCCTGCGCGGAGATATTCTTCACCTTGATCCAGTCCCGGCTGCGCTTGCCGGGCCGGTATACCGAGTCGATCCGCTTGGCCAGCACCCCTTCCAGGCCCAGCTCCCTGCTGGTCCGAACCGCCTCGCCGCCGGTGCCGGTGAAGGCGGCCGGGGTGCGCCAGGCCGGCCCGTCCAGCCCGAGTGCCGTCAACCGGCGGCGCCGCTCGGCGTAGGGCAGCGCGAGCAGCGACTCACCGGCATGGTGCAGCAGGTCGAAGGCCAGCAGGACCACCGGACGGGTCTTGGCCAACGTCCTGGCCTGGGCCTCCGAAGCGATGTGCATCCGGTCCTGCAGCAACCCGAAGCTGGGTCGGCCGCGCGGGTCGAACACGACGATCTCGCCGTCCAGGAGGGCTTGCTCGGTGCCGAACGCCTCACCCATCGGCCGCAGTTCTGGATAGCTCACCGTGACCTCGCGGTCGTTGCGGCTGAACACGGTGATCCGGCCGCCCTCGAGCCGGACGATCGCCCGCATCCCGTCCCACTTCATCTCATACGCCCAGCGGTCGTCCTGGGCGGCCGGCGGCAGTTCGCCGAGTGTGGCCAGCATCGGTGGCAGGTATTTGGGTACGGGCTGCCAGTCCGGCTTGGTCACGGTGTCCATCCAATGGATCATCCAGCCCGAGCGGCATCGCGTCCATGGCACCAGCGCGGGCGTTGCTGTGCTGCGATCTATTGGGCAACGCTCAACTTGCCGGTCCGCCGGCCGATAGGCAGGCTCAAGGGAGTCGTCCTCGCCGCGAGTCAAGGCCGGGACGGGGGGCAGGAGGCCGCCGTGCTTGGAGTGCAAGGCGCCCGGTCACAGGTCGAGCAGACCTGGCAGCCGTGTTATGAACTCAGCGCACATCCCGAGAACGCTCTCGCCGAGCACATCGGGTGTGTTGAGGAGCGGTTGTACTACAGCCTCAACGGACTGCTCGACGAGTCCGAGATGCTGGCCGAGGTGGCGCGTCAGACCGGCCGGTGGGAGATCGTCGGCCAGGCCGAGCTCATCGCGGCCGACGTGCGCAGCCGATGCGGCGAATCCGCGGCCGCCAAGACGGAACTGTTGGAACTGCTGAGCCGGGTGCCGGCGGAATCGGCATTGGCCGGCCGGGTCCAGATGGTGCTAGCCAGCACGCTGGACCGGCTGGGTGAGCGGACCGCGGCCAGCGGCTGGATCCGGCGGGCACTGGCCGAGTGGCCGGGCGACGAGGCGCCGCACTGGCGAGCCGAGGCGCTGATGGTCTCCTCGCTGCTCGGCATGAGCCGGACCAACGTCGACTACACGCTGGTGCACCACGCCGCCGCCGAGGTGAGCGCACATGGTGACCGGTTGCTGCTGGCCGCCACCCTTGCCAACTTCGCGGAGGTTTCGGCCGAATGCGGTGACGTGGCGATCTCGGCCGAGTTCGCCGACGCCGCCTCGGCGTTGCTGCGCCGGCATCCGGAACTGGCCGCCACGCTGACCCTGGACTCGATCGGCCGGGCCCGGTTGGCGCTCGGCGAGTTGAGCACCGCACAGCTCTGCCTGGAGCAGGCGCTGGAGCTGGAGCTGACGTTGCGCTGCACCGACGTGATGGGCGACCCGTGGCTGACCTTCGCCGAGATCAAGCTGGCACTGGGTGAGCCGGACGAGGCCTGGGCACTGCTGGAACATCCGCGGCGTACCTCCTGGGCCGCCAAGGGTTCCTGGACCGGTTGCCGGGACCTCAAGCTGCGCGCCCAGGTGCTGGCCGCCCAGCAGCAATGGCAGCCGGCCTACCAGGCCATCGTGGCGCATCTGGAGGTGTACGAACGGCTGCGCTCGGTGGAGGGCGACCGGGCGGTGGCCGAGATCAGCACGGTGCAGCTGGCCGACGAGGAGCGTCGCCGGGCCGCGGAGTTCGAGAAGCTCGCGCTGACCGATCCGCTGACCGGCATCGCAAACCGGCGCCGGGTCGAGCGATGGCTGGCCGAGGCCGCCCAGCAGGCCGAAGCCGCGGAGCGGCAGGTGTCGTTGGCCATCATCGATCTCGATCACTTCAAGCGCGTCAACGACTGCTACTCCCACGAATGCGGCGATGAGGTGCTGCGCCGGGTGGCGGTCGCGCTGGAGGAGACCGGCGCCGGGCCGGACACGCTGATCGCCCGCCTGGGTGGTGAGGAGTTCGTCCAGCTGTGCCGGGCCACCGGCCGGGCCGAGGCCACCGAGCGGGCGGAGCAGCTACTGCTGCGGCTACGTACCCTCGGGCTGGCCGAGATCCATCCGGAGCTGCGGGTCACCGCCAGCATCGGCATCGCGTTCGGCGATGCGGCCGAGTCGTCGGAGCTGTTGCGGGCGGCCGACCGTTGCCTGTATGCGGCCAAGCGAGCGGGTCGGGACCAGATGGTGGTGGAGCTGCCGAGCGGACTGCCGCTGCTCGGTGGGCTCTAACCCGGTCTGGGGTGACTCGGCCGACTAGCTCGATATATCCGACTTGCCGGAAATCTTGCTAACATTCGAGCAAGTGGCCCAGACACCCGCTACTCTCGCAGTACCCCAGGAAGCGGGGCCCCTGACCGACAGGTAGCCGATGGTTCGTCCCGCACCCGGTGAGCCGGTCGAGCAACGGTTGCTCGCCACGGCCCGCCGCCGGTCGACGCTGATCTCCGAAGTCAGCTCGGCGATGGCCGGTTCACTCAACATCCGTCGCTCCGTACTTCGACTGCTGGACATCGTCTGCGCCGAGTTCGCCGACTGGGCGATGCTAGGCCTGCTCGATTCCTCCGGCCTGCGGGTGGATCTGTACGGCGGCGCCGATCCGCGCAACCTGACCGACATCTCGCTGTCCGAGTTGAACGACCAGCGCAGCCTGCAGGCGCTGATGCAGACCGGTGAGACCGAACTGCTGCACGTGGTGGTGGATAACCCGACGCCGGACGGCCTGGACGGGCTGATCCCGCATGCGGCGCTACGGGAGGAGGCCAAGCAACTGCGCCCGGCCGACGCGCTCGGGCTGGCGCTGCTCACCCGCGGCGCGGTGATCGGCTTCCTGGTGTTGCTGCGCGGCGAGGGCCGGGGCTTCACGGTGCGGGATGTGGCCGCGGCCGAGGAGGTTGCTCGCCGGGCCGCGATGTCGCTGGACTCGGCCCGGCTCTACCGGGCGCGGGTGGAACTGACCAGCGCGCTGCAGACCGCGCTGCGGCCGCCTGCGTTGCCCAAGACGCCCGGCCTGCGGCTGGCCGCCACCTATCGGGCCGCCGCCGAACACCTGGACATCGGTGGCGACTTCTACGACGCGTTCGGCACTCCGGAGGATCTGTCGGTGGTCTGTGGCTCGGTCCGCGGCCCGGGCATCACCTCCGCGCCGGCCGCCATCCAGGCCCGGCAGAGCGTACGCACCGCGGCTCGCTTCTCCCGCCGGCCAGATTCGGTGCTCGGCGCCACCGCGGACGCCCTGCACCTGGAGGTGCCCGACGTCGAGGTGAGCCTGTGCTACGCCCGGGTGCAGCTGTCGCCGGGTGGTGGGCATGCCACCATCGACATCGGCAAGAACGGCGATGTGCGGCCGATCCTGGTCGGCACCGACGGGGTGGTGCGGCCGGTGGAGTTTCCCGAGTTGGCCGACCCGTACGCCTCCAGCTACGCCCGGATCGAGGTGGAACGCGGTGACCTGTTGCTGGTGGTCACCGGCGGCATCCCGGGTGCCGTCGGACCCGCCGGCAGCTACGGCCTGGACCGGCTGCTGCGCCTCGCCGGTCGCTACGCCGGCACCGGCGCGCTGGTGCTGGCCGAGGCGCTCGAGCAGGACGTGGTGGACTTCATCGACGGGTCTGGCCATGAGGATCTGCTGGCGCTGATCGTCGAGTGCGGCCCGCTCGGCGACAACGAGTGAGCATCGTAAGGAGCAGAGCGGGCGCGGAGCCGAGCAGATGGGGCCCGTGACGGCTGTTGCCCCAGCCGATGTCGAGGAGTTCGCCGATGCGGTGACCGCGATGGACGCCGCGGCCGGCCGAGCGGTGGTGGGCCGCCTGTTGGCCGACGGCGCGGATCCGGTCGGCCTGATCGATCAGGTGATCGTGCCCTCCCAGCGCGAGGTCGGGCTGCGTTGGCAGCAGGGGGAGTGGTCCGTCGCCCAGCAGCATGCCGCCACCGAGGTCGCGCTGGCGGCTGCCGACGAGGTGCGCCGACAACTACCGCCGATGGCCCGCCGGCGCGGACACGTACTGCTGGCCTGCGCCGAACGAGAATGGCATGCGCTGCCGGTCACCCTGATCGGGCTGGCGATCCGGGCCGCCGGCTGGGAGACCACGGTGCTCGGCGCGGGGGTCTCGCCGCTGCGGTTGGGCCGCTACCTGCACGAACTCGGGCCGGACGCGACCGCGATCAGCTGCTCGGTGCTGGCCGGTCTGCCCACCAGCCGCCGGTTCATCGAGGCCAGTTCGGCCGCCGGCGTGCCGACCGTGGTGGGTGGCGCCGCCTTCGGCCAGGACGCCCGGCGGGCGGATGCGTTGGGTGCCACGGCGTGGGCGTCCTCGGCCCGCGGCGCGATCCACGCGCTGGAGGGACTGCCGCTGGTGGTGCCGCCGGTCGGCAACCTGCCTCGGGAGCTGGCCGCCGAACTGGCCGCGCTGCGCGAGCAGCATCCCAGCATGCTGATGACCATCGGCGCGCGCTGGCAACCCTTCGGCGCCCAGCCACCCGAGCCTCGCTATCCGGACAGCCCGGCCGAGGTGGCCCGCGACTGCATCGACCAGACGCTGCACGCGGTCTCCGCCGCGCTGCTCACCGACGACCCGACGGTGCTTACCGAAACGCGGGCCTGGGTGACGGCGGTGCTGGCGGCGCGGGGCGTCGGCTCGGCTCCCGAGCGGGCCGGCGAACTCGTCACGCTGCTCGGTGCGCTGATGCGTGAGTACCCGCGGGCCGACGCGCTGCTCAGCGAGCAGTGGTAGCGCGCTCGGTATCGACTCAGCCGACTCGGTTCTCGGCTCGGCGGGGTCGCCGCTGACTCGGATCGCCGCTGACTCGGGTCGCGGTTCCGCTGCCTCGCCGCTGACCACCTGATCCGTCAGGCGCAGCGAACGCAGCGTCTGGTGGCCGGCCGGGCCAGCAGCCGTTGCTCGCCGATCTGGCCGCCGCACCGCTCGCATTCGCCGTAGTCGCCGTCCCGCAACCGTCGCTCCGCCACGGCCAGTTCGCGCAGCCGAGTTTCGGCCTGCTCGATCAGTGCGCTGAGCTGCGCACGTTCAAAGGCGATGGTGGCGCCCTCCGGATCGTGCTCGTCATCTGCGTTGGCGTCGGCCGACGCCACGATCAGACTCGCCAGGTCGCGATGCAAGCCGGCCAACAACTCCGTGGTGCCGGCCGCCTCCTCGGCGATCCGCGCCGCGAACTCTGGCTGTTCGGTCAACTTTGCCTCGTTCCGAACGGTGGATCGCCGACTGTGCGCAGGGTTGCCGCGGCCGTCTCCGGCAGGATGTCGTTGGCGAAGGCGTCCATTCCCGATTCGCTGCCGGCCAGATACTTCAGCTTGTCGGAGGTTCGGCGGGTGGTGAACAGTTCCAGGTGCAGCGCGAAGTCGTCCTGGCTGCCGGCCGGCGCCTGGTGCCAGGCGGAGATGTAGGGCGCCGGCCGGTCGAACAACCGGCGGAACCGGTCGAGCAGGTCGAGGTAGACGAACGGCAACTCGGCGAGCGCTCGGTCGTCGAGCGCGGCCAGCTCCGGCACCCGCTCGTTCGGATAGGCGTGTACCTCGTACGGCCAGCGTGCGGCGTGCGGTACGAAGGCGGTCCAGCAGTCGGTGCACAGCACGATCCGGCCGCCCTCGTCGAGCTCGTCGGCAAGCCGGTCGTCGAAGAGGTTTCCTCCAGTACGAGAACGGTATTCGGCAACCGAGGCAAGCATCCGCGCGGTCCGCGGCGTGACGAACGGATAGGCGTAGAGCTGACCGTGCGGGTGGTCCAGGGTGACACCGATGTCGGCGCCGCTGTTCTCGAAGCAGAACACCTGTCGCACGCCGGGTGCTGCCGCCAGCGCCTGACTCCGGTCCCGCCATGCCTGCACCACCAGTTCGAGTTGGCCTGGCGGCAGTTCGGCGACCGGGGTGTCGTGTTCGGAGGTGAAGCAGATGACCTCGCAACTGCCGGCGCCGGGTCGGCTGAGTAGGCTGCCGTGCTGCCAGTCGGCCGTTCCGGCCGGTGCGGGCGACAGTGCTGGAAACCGGTTTTGGAAGACCACCACCTGGTAGTCCTCGGCCGGTATCTCGGTGTAGTGGTCCGGCCGGGACGGGCAGAGCGGGCAGTCCCGCACCGCCGGCTGGTAGGTGCGATCCTGCCGATGGCCGGCCACCATCACCCACTGGTCCAGCAGCGGGTCGTACCGGAGCTCGGACCGGGTGCTGATCGGCGGCAGCGCGCGCTGGTCGACCGCGTCCCGCGAGGGTGCGTCGTCGGTGTCGTAGTAGCGCAGCCAGCGACCGTCGGACAGCCGCGTTTCCGTTATCTTCATGGGCCGATCCGAACCGGTGCGAGTGGCGGCGCTGCTGGTTGAGGCGGCTTCAGTGTATCGGTGGGTGGCCAGCCTTGATCGAACTCGAACATTTCTCGCATCCGGCGATGATCACGGCTCGCTAGAACTACAGGCGTCCCTCGACAACGCCGGTTCCACCGGCGATTCCAAGGAAGGAATGCCAACCATGTTCCGACGTTCCACCCTCGCTGTGGCAGCGGCCGCTGCCGTGAGCCTGTTCGGCCTGGCCGCCCCAGCCGGTGCGGCCCCCGTGATCGCCAGTACCAACCCCAGTTCGACCGCCGCGGCCTGCGACCGGGCGCCGTGGCAGCCGGTGGTGCAAGGGGCACCGGCCGGCTTCAGCGCCGGCGACCGGGGTGGCGACTACCTGTGGCATGACCTGACCGGTTTCCACCTGCGGGTGACCCACCGCAACGACGGCCGCCAGGTGTACAGCGGGCTGATCACCAGTTCGGCACCGATGCGCATCGATCCGGTCCGGCTCGAGAGCGGCGACGTGCTGCGGTTGTCGCCGGACCACCGCAGCTTCGTGTTCGCCTTCGCCGACTACGGCCGGGTGGACGGCGTCAACTTCCACACCGACTGCGCGGCAACGCTGACGGTTTCGCGGCTGCACGTCGGCAGTGCGGCGCTGCCGGCGAGCCGGGTCTACCTGGGCCACCGGGAGGCGCACCCGGCTGCGGTGCCGTTCACGCTGCACCGGATCTGAGAGGGATTTCAGAAGTTGACCGGCCCGGTCCTCGGCTCGGGCCGGTCGGCGTTGACAACCGGCCAATATTGGCAGATGCTTCCCAATCGTCCGTTGTGTGCGCATCGTCACCGGCCGCTGAGGCTCGGTCGAGCAGCGCATCTCCAAACAGTGGAGGCAGGCTATGACGATCCAGGTTTCTAGGTTGCGCAGGTTGGGGATCCTGGGCGCGGCGCTGGTCACCGCCGCGATGCTGGTCGCGGCGACGAACGCACCGGCCGACGCCACCCGACCGACCGGCGGCGGCGCGACGCCCTTGATCTGCCAGAACCACGGCAGCGTGGTCTTCATGCAGTACGCATCGTGGGCGAAGCCACCAGCATCCAACGGCTGCTGGACGATCATCCGGCCGCTCACCGCCGACTCCGGCTCGTACAAGGATTGCGACATGTCGGCCAGCACTCCGAAGGTGACCGGCACCGGAACCAACTGGATCTACGACGACACCAACGTCAACGGCCACGGTGGTTCGTCCGACCAGACGCTCGACAACGCCTACTGCGGCGGCAGGTCCAGTTGGTGGGGCGAGTACATGGCCGCCAGCGGAGGATTCGTGGAGCGTTGGTCGCCGACGTACCTGTTCGAGGAGAACTACAACAGCTCGCACGGGTGGGTCGCCTTCACCCAGAGCGTCAACTACACCGGCTCGAATCCGGCCGTCGGCCCGATCCCGACGATCGACGTGGCCACCTCATCGCTCTCCTCACACATCACCAGCGAGTGCTACGACGCGGCCGACTACCCGAGCGACTACTGGTTCAGCATCTACAACGGCACCTCGTTGACGTCCGCGACCGTCGACACGATCGATTCGGCGCTGAACAGCTGCTACCACACCTGATCCGGGCGGGCGCTCGGCCGGGATCGGTCTCGGCCGGGGTCGGTCTCGGCCGGGGTCGGTCTCGGCCGGGGTCGGTCTCGGCCGGGGGTCGGTCTCGGCCGGGGTCAGTCTCAGCCCGGGGTCAGTCTCAGCCCGGGGTCAGTCTCAGCCGGGCGAGTTGAGCTTGCGCAGCCAGGCGTTGTACTGCTCGAGCCGGAGTTCGTCGTCGTCGAAATCCGGTTCGCTCTCGACGCGCTGCTCACTGGCCGCGCCGGTCTGGCGATCGAAGTTGGCCCGGCGGGCCTGCTCCAGCCAGCCGGACGGCTCCCGGCGAGCCCATTCCGGCCGGTGCACCCAGCCGACCGCGATGACCACCATGATCACTGCCATGATGCCGTCGCCGCCGAACCACATGATGGCGCCGCCGGTCTGGGTGTCGGCCAGCGGGTTGACGTGCGCGCTCGGCGGCGGGCTCATGCTGACCGCGACGGTGGTCTGCAGCAGCGCTACGCCGGTGAAGGTGTCCACCGCCATGGACAGCGCGAGCATGAACAGCCGGGCCGGGGCGGCCAGCTTCCAGCGGATCGGTGGGTCACCGATCACCACGATGAAGAACTGGCAGCCGAGCACAAGGTAGGCCAGGTGCTCCAGCTGGCCGGCCCAGGTGTGCCGCATGATCTGGTTCATCAGGCCGGTCAGGTGGGTGCCGACGATCACCACGGTGTAGCTGGCCAGCGCGACCGGGGGAGCGGTGAGCAGGCTGATCACCCGGCCGCGCAGCATCCGCTGGATCTTTTGCCGAGTCGCGCCGTCGGTCGCCGCCAGCAGCAGGTTCAGCGGCCGGCCGGCCATCAGCAGCGCCGGGGCCAGCATCACCAGCATCAGGTGCCCGAGCATGTGCGCGGTGAACAGGCTCATGTCGTACACCGCGATGCTGGAGTTAGTGGCCAGTGCGCAGACGCCGAGCCCGGCGAGGAACGATGCCGTCTGCCATGCCGGCCAGCGGGTTCCGCGCCGGCGTGCGTTCCGGAGCCCGGCCAGGTAACCGGTCGCGAGCAGCAGCAGCACCGCGTCGGCCACCGCGTCCAGCTGCCAGGCGGTGAACAGGTTCGACGACAGCAGCGGCCCGTCCGGCGCCGAACCGGCCCGGTACAGCGAGTCCGACATCGAGGCCATCCCTGCCATGCCGCCGCCCGAGCCGCCGCCGCGCAGGTGGTGGTTGACGGCGATCCCGAGCAGCACCAGGACGGCCGTCGCCAGTAGCCAGGCGGCGAGCAGCAGCCCGGGTAGCCGGCGCGGGCGGCCGTGAGTTAGCGGATCCTGTTGCGGTGCGGACACCCCTCCATGGTCCACCACCGGCCAGGCAGCAGAAAATCTGGCTAGCCAGCGGTGATGGCTAGCGGCGCCGCCCCTGGGTGACCTGCAGCGGCCCGAGGTGCGTACTCATGAATACTGAATTGCATTTCCACCGGCGTCGACTGCCATGCAGAAGTCGTCCGTCGCGCAGGAGATCGAACTGATGACGTTCGTGCCGTCGATGTTGGTTATGCCGTCAAGGGTCAGGGCGTTGCCACGGACGTCAACGGCAACGCAGTTATTGGTAGAAACGCATGAGATGGAAACCTCCCACGCTTGCCAATCATAGGGACCGATAGCGGACCAAGAAGTTCCGTCATACCGTTCCTCCGAGCCTTCTCCCGAGTTCGGCTGCGATTCCGCTACGACGCAGAACGTCTCGGACACGCAGGAAACTGAGGTCAGTCCTGCACCGGAGCCGTAGTAGGAGAAGACGGTTGTCGGAGCCGACCAGTTCGTTCCGTCAAAGGTCTTGGAGACCTCATATCCAGGACTCGAGTCGTCATCAGCGGCCGGGGAACCGCCGACCGCCACACAGAAGGTTGGACTGCTACATGAGAGCGAACTCCAGGTGTACTGCTCCAGCGGATCCAACAGGCTGGTGGTTGTCCACGATTGTCCGTCATACCGATATGACCCGACGTGATAGTCGATCGCTATGCAATTCGTAGGCGAGGTGCAGGACACCGAGACGAGGCCGCCGCCGCCGGGCACCGTATCGGGCGCTGACCATGCGGTGCCATCCCAAACGAAGTATGCGTCCATTCCATTAAGGCCCCAGCCCACCGCTACGCAGAATGATGCCGACAGGCAATCCACGGAGTTCACGTAGCCCGTATCTATCAAGACGGTTGGGCTCGACCAGGAGCCGGCATGGTAAGCACTGGCTTCGCCACCCGCCAGATTGCCTGCGTTGCGGCCGCCGCTCACCACCGCGCAGAAGTCAGTGGTGGGACACGAAATGGACGAGAGATCGGTGATACCTATCGGGACAGGTGGATGCCAGGTCGCGCCGGCTGTGCCGCTGGTGTAGTAACCGGCCAGGTCACCGATGAGCTGGACGGTGCTGGGGGCTCCGTTGAACAGTGCGATCTTGCCGTCGGTGCCGACGGGCACGACGACCTCGTTGTCG
>Ga0157372_10000200_pt1 | contig 66086 bp, 47 predicted proteins | sample C55metaG_FD_115307 | JGI IMG/M metagenome (GOLD analysis project Ga0157372, IMG submission 115307) | Corn rhizosphere microbial communities from Kellogg Biological Station, Michigan, USA - C5-5 metaG | ecosystem: Host-associated > Plants > Roots > Rhizosphere > Soil | place: USA: Michigan... | reverse complement strand
TTCACATACCAGTCAGACTTTAGTATGTTCTCTCACAAACCAACTGCCATTACAATAGCGGGGTTCGTCCTGCTCTGATAGAGGTTCTTAGTCAGGACGAGGGGACCGCGCCGCAAGTGAAAAAACTGAACGCTGACGAATTGTTGCAAACTCTTGAGCCGGGAATGCGCGCCGAGACAAGACTATTTCGGGCGCCCGGGCGTGTGAACCTGATTGGCGAGCATACTGACTACAACGACGGCTTCGTGCTTCCGAGCGCAATCGGTTTTTATACGCACATAACGGTTTCTCCTCGAAGTGACGGCAAGCTGGTTCTGCACTCTACCGAATTTGGGAAAAAGTTTGAGTTCTTTCGGGCGAGCTTGCCTCCCCAAAAAATTGGGGAATGGTGCGACTACGTGCTGGGGGTCGCAATTCAATTGACGAAGGCAGGCATTGCTTTCGGCGGTGCTGACCTCCTGGTGCGCGGCGAAGTGCCGGTTGGCTCCGGCTTGAGTTCGTCGGCGTCGCTTGAGGTCGCTTCCGCACTTGCGCTTTTGAGCCTTTCCGGGAAAACCCTGGAGCTCAAAGAAATTGCGAAGCTCTGCCAACGCGCGGAGAACGAATTCGTTGGAGCGCGTGTCGGCATCATGGACCAGTTTGTTTCATGTCATGGCAAAGCCGGACATGCCGTGCTGCTGGATTGCCGTTCCCTCGATTACGACCTGGTAGCCATCCCCGAACCGGTGCAATTTGTGATTTGCAACACCATGGTGAAACACGAGCTTTCCGGCGGTGAGTACAACGTGCGCCGGGCGCAGTGCGAAGAAGGGGTACGCATACTTTCGCGCTCGAATCCAAAAATTAGGGCATTACGCGATGTCACGGTTCATGAACTCCAAGCGCGCCGCTCGGACATGTCGGAGGTGGTTTTCCGCCGCTGCTTGCATGTGGTCAAGGAGAACGACCGTGTGCTGGAGACGAAGAAGTTCTTTCAAAATGGTGATTTGGCTGGAGTGGGCAAACTGATGCTCGATTCGCACGAGAGCCTGCGGGACCTATACGAAGTGAGCTGCCGTGAACTGGATGCCATGGTCGAAGCTGCCAAGGGGCTTCCTGGCTGGATTGGCGGGCGCATGACCGGCGGCGGGTTTGGTGGCTGCACGGTGAATCTTGTCGAGAGAGAACAGGCAAAATCCTTCGCAGCCGCTATTGCCGCACGCTACCAGAAGGAAATTGGAATTCATCCCGATGTTTACGTGTGCTCGGCTTCCGATGGCGCCGGAGCAGAAGTGGCCAGTGCCGGATAGTTTCTCGGGCATAGCTCGGAACGCCGCCAAAAGGCTGTTTCGAGTAAACGTTTACAAATGTGAGCCAATCGTCGATAATTGTTCGCTTCGCTTACAATGCCCGTGGTCTTGCGTGTCCGCCGGATGCGCACGCAACAGAATGGAGGAGTGCGAGATGAGGGTTTCTGCTCTCGTAATTGCGCTATTGATGATGACAGCTGGTACTGAGGCACAAGTCACGAAAAAGAACTTTGGCAAAACACCGGACGGCAAAACCGTCGAGATGTTCACGATCAAAGATGGAGCGATTGAGGCCCACATCATTACCTACGGCGGTATTGTTCAGTCCTTGAAGGTCCCTGATAAAAATGGCAAGTCGGCCGACGTGGTGCTCGGTTTCGACACCGCCGAGGAATACATCGAGGGGAACAAACCTTTCTTTGGCGCGATTATTGGTCGTTACGGCAACCGTATCGCTGGGGGGAAATTCCAGCTCAATGGCAAAACCTTTCAGATCCCCCTAAACGATGGCCCCAACGCATTGCATGGTGGCCCCAAGGGTTTTGACAAGGTTCTGTGGACCGGCAAGATCATTCCCCACGGAGTAGAACTCACTTACCAGAGCCCGGACGGGGAAATGGGGTTTCCCGGCAAGCTCACGGCCGTCGTGCGCTACACGCTGGTTGGTAAGGACTTTAAGATCGAATACTCGGCGACCACCGACAAAGATACCGTGGTCAACCTCACAAACCATTCGTACTTCAATCTGGCCGGTGCGGGAAACGGCAACATCCTCAAGGACGAGATGAAGATCAACGCCGGCCGTTACACCCCGGTAGACCCGACTCTCATTCCGACCGGGGAATTGGCGTCGGTTGAGGGCACGCCATTTGATTTCCGCAAGCCGACCGCGGTCGGAGCTCGCATTGACGGCAAGGACGATCAGCTTAATAAAGGCCATGGCTATGATCACAACTGGGTGCTCGACAGCAGCGGCAAACTCTCGGAAGCGGCCGAGGTTTACGAGCCGGTCAGCGGGCGTGTGATGCAGGTCCTCACCGATCAACCGGGGGTGCAGTTCTACACCGGGAACTTCCTCGATGGGACCATAAAGGGGAAGGACGGTAAGGTCTATGAGCACCGCGCCGCACTGTGCCTGGAAACGCAGCACTTCCCGGATTCGCCGAACCACCCGAATTTTCCATCAACTGAATTGAAGCCGACACAGAAGTACCACACGGTGACGGTTTTCCGGTTTTCGACGAGATAGGCACCTGTTTCGAACAGACAGATGGGCCGCAGACAATTGCGGCCCCAGTTCTACGAAGACTCGACTCAATGTCCCTTACGGTTAGTTCCAGCAAAGCGCTGCAAGAGCTTCGTGAGCAGGTGCTCGAAGCCAATCTCGAATTGGTTCGACGCGGCTTGGTTCTGTACACCTTCGGAAATGCCAGTGGCATTCTGCGGGACGAGGCGGTCGTCCTCATAAAACCTAGTGGGGTTCCATACGACAAGATGAAGCCGGAGCACCTGGTTCTTACGGACCTGAATGGCAAGGTGCTCGAAGGCAATCTGCGGCCATCCTCGGACCTGCCGACGCACGTTCTGCTCTACCAGCGATTCAAGAATATTGGCGGCGTGGTTCACACCCATTCCGAGTATGCGACAGCTTGGGCGCAGGCGCGGCGAGCGATACCGTGTTTGGGAACGACCCATGCCGATTACTTCCACGCGCCCGTGCCGGTGACCGATCCTATGCCCCAGGAGGAGATTGCCGGCGAATACGAGTGGAATACCGGGGAAGCGATCGCGCGCACGTTCCGCGACAAGGATCCCGATGCGATACCAGCTGTACTTGTCGCCAATCACGGTCCCTTTGCGTGGGGCAGGGACGCCGCAGCGGCGGCCCACAACGCCGTGGTGCTGGAATCAATCGCGCGTATGGCATACTTTACGACGACTTTGAATCCGCAAGTGGGGGCAATTTCAAGTGCGCTTCACGACCGGCACTTCTTGCGCAAGCACGGTCGCAACGCATACTACGGTCAGGCAGGGGAGAAAAAATGAGTCCGCTCTTGGCGACGTTCCTGGCAGAACGGCTAGTCCGGCTTTCGGGCGTGGACCTGGCCATCATTGTCTTCTACTTCCTTTTGGTACTGGGCATTGGTTTTTACCTGAAGAGATTTGCCAACACCGGCGAAGACTTCTTCCTCGCTGGTCGTGAAATGACCGCATGGGTGGCGGGTCTGGCATTCGTCTCCGCCAACCTAGGGTCGCTCGAACTGCTCGGCTGGGCAGGATCGGCATATCAGTACGGCATCATGGCGGCCCACTGGTACTGGGTGGGCGCCATCCCGGCCATGATTTTCCTCGGCCTGGTAATGATGCCCTTCTACTACATTTCGAAAACGCACTCCGTGCCGGGCTACCTGAAGTTACGCTACGGCACGGAAGCCGCGGGATTGAGCGCCGTCACCTTCGCCGTGATGACGATCCTAATGTCCGGCGTCAACATGTATGCAATGGCGGTGGTGATGAAGGTGGTTCTCGGCTGGGACATCAACTTCAGCATCTGGGTGTCATCGCTGACGGTGGGGGTTTACGTCGCCGCTGGAGGCCTATTTTCAGCCATCTTTAACGAAGTGTTGCAGTTCTTCCTGATCTGGTTCGGCGCGCTCCTCATTCCCATCCTGGGCTTGATCGAGACCGGCGGATGGAGTGGCATGGTCGCGCGCATTCAACATAATTTCCCCGGCCAGGATTTCACGCACATGTGGGCACCGATGGGTTCGTTTGCGAACAACCCGATGGGAATTCACTGGACGGGAATCGTATTTGGTCTTGGGGCCGTCCAGTCGATGGGTTACTGGACGACGGACTTCCTCGTCGTACAGCGCGTTCTCTCAGCCAGGGACATCCGCTCGGCAAAGCTGGCGCCAGTCATCGGGTCATTCTTCAAGATGGCTGTGCCACTGATCGTAATCCTGCCAGGCCTTCTGGGACTCGCCGTGCTGACCAATCCCGATGGCAGCCACATGCACCTGGTTCCCGAGAGTGCGGTACAAGCAGGCCAACACAGCTACAACGAAGTGCTGCCGCTCATGCTGGCTCGCTACTGCGGACCTGGCTTACTTGGGCTTGGCATCACTGCGCTGGTCGCGGGCTTCATGGCGGGTATGGCGGGAAACGTCAGCGCGTTTGCGACCGTCTGGACCTACGACATTTATCGACCCTACTTGAATAAGAACGCGCCCGACAAGCACTACGTTACGATGGGGCGCTGGTGCACGCTCATAGGCCTCATCATCAGTATTGGCACCGCCTACCTGGTGATGAACTTCGCAAGCATCATGGACTACGTGCAGGCGCTCTTTGGCTTTTTCATTGCGCCCCTGTTCGGTACGGTTGTGTTGGGCATGTTGTGGAAGCGAGTCACGCGCTGGGCAGGTTTTTTGGGCCTGCTGGCCGGAACCACCTCCTCGGTGACGATGTTCGTGCTGATGAAGATCGATCCAGAACGCTGGGTGCGCGTGTTTGCCCTCTCTCCCCTGGCGAAAGGATTGGCTCAGGACATGTACCAGGCGTTGTGGTCATGCGTAACTTGTGTTGTGGTCACGGTTCTGGTCACACTCGTTACCAAGCCGAGAGCGGATGAGGAGCTGGTCGGATTGGTTTACAGTTTGACGCCGATCGCGCATGAGGAGCATGCAACTCTGTTCCACAAGCCGGTCTTTTGGGGAGTGGCAGCGATGGGCATCTTCGTAATTCTGCAAATTATCTTCTGGTGAGACGATGAGCGAAAAACATCACATCATTCCAGTTTGGTTCTTCGTGGGCCTGCTGTTGTTCGTGTACGGGATTCTGATTTTCATCAGCGGCATTGCAGAACTATCGCATCCGCCTGACACGGTGCTCTCGAACCTGCATGCGCCGGTGTGGTGGGGCGCACTGCTGATCGTGCTGGGGGGAGCGTACTTGTTCCTTTTTCGCCCGGGCAAGAACGCTTAAGTTTGGTGATGCCGGTCTGGCGTTCGTACATGGTCCCAGGGCGGTCTTCCAGGCGACGATCGCGTGCGGCAGAGAATACGTTTTCTGAGCGTTAGTGCGCGCGTGAACTATTACAGGGGTTTTATGACGAACAACAAAATGACAATGGGACTGATTGTCGGGAACCGTGGTTTCTTTCCCGATCACCTGGCGAAGAGCGGCCGCGAAGAGATGATTCGGGTTATCGAGGCGGCGGGCATGGAAGTGGTCGCGCTTACCCCTGAACAGAGCAAGTATGGAGCCGTCGAAACTCGCGAGGAGTCGACACGCTGCGCCGAGCTTTTTAAAAAGAATGCAGACCGGATCGACGGCATTATCGTGACCCTGCCGAACTTCGGCGAAGAGCGTGCTATCGCTGACACATTGCGCTTGGCCGCACTGCGCGTTCCAGTTCTGATTCAGGCGACACCTGACGATCCGAAGAAAATGACGATTGCCTTTCGGCGCGACAGCTTTTGCGGAAAAATGTCCGCCTGCAACAATCTGAAGCAATACGGCATTCCTTATTCAATTACCACGCTCCACACCGAAGCTCCAGACTCCCCCGAATTTGCCAAGGACCTGCAGTGGTTTGCAGCGGTATGCCGTGTTGCGAATGGGTTTCGCAACCTGCGAGTCGGCGCAATTGGCGCCCGTCCAACTGCCTTCAATACTGTGCGCTATAGCGAAAAAATTCTGGAACACAACGGGATTTCGATCGAGACGCTGGACCTTTCCGAAGTCCTCGGCCGCATCGATCGTATGAAGGACTCCGACCCTGCCGCCCAAGGGAAGCTGGCGTCCATTCAGAAATACGTTGACGCGAAAGACGTGCCCGCGGCATCGCTGATCAAAATGGCGAAGCTCGGAGCCGTGATCGACCAATGGATGGCGGCTACCGAGGTTAAGATCAGCGCTATCCAGTGTTGGACCTCGCTCGAAGAGAACTTCGGAGTGGTGCCTTGTACGGTCATGAGCATGATGAGCGAGCAGTTGCTCTCGAGCGCCTGCGAAGTGGATATCGCGGGTGTGCTGGGGATGCACGCGATGCAGTTGGCTTCGGGAACGCCATCGGCATTACTCGATTGGAATAATAACTACGGAAACAATCCCGACAAGGCTGTTTGTTTCCACTGTGCCAACCTGCCGAAGCATTTCTTCCGCTCATTCAAGATGGATTTTCAGGAAATCATCGCCGGGACCGTGGGTAAAGAAAATACATTTGGAACGGTGGTTGGGCTCATCAAGCCGGAGAAGATGACCTTCACGCGTTTCTCGACCAGCGATCTGGAAGGCAAGATTCGTGGCTATGTTGGCGAAGGTCGCTTCACCGATGACGCGCTGAACACCTTCGGTGGCGCCGGGGTATGTGAGATTCCGAAGATGCAGAAGCTGCTGCATTACATCTGCGAAAACGGCTTCGAGCACCACGTCTCGGCGAATCTGTCGTCGGTCGCTCGCGCGGTTTATGAAGCCGCAACCCGTTATTTGGATTGGGACATGTACTGGCACGAGCGGCCGGAAATGGCGTGATCACAAGGCACTTGAATGTTGTATGTAGCTGGCAAGGTTTCCGACGTTTCACAATCCCAAGCTCACCGGTTGCACTTCGCTGCGATAGGACTTGAAAGCTCGAAATTCTGAAACCTTGAAGCCTTGAGGGGGGCTTGAATGGCAATCGTGGCTGGCGTTGATTTCGGAACCTTGAGTGTTCGCGTCTCCCTGGTGGACAGCGAGAGGGGGATGTTGGGTTCCTCGGTCGCTGAGTATCCGCTGCATCGCAAGCGCGAAGATCCCGAGCACGCCACGCAGTCGCATGACGACCACATGCGTGCCCTGGCGGATGCGACGCGAGCTGCGGCCGCGCAGGCTGGCATTGCCGGCAGCAAGATTGAAGCCATCGCGCTTGACACCACCGGCTCTTCGGTCATTCCAGTCGATGCCGAGATGCGGCCCTTAGGTGAATACTACCTCTGGTGCGATCACCGGGCCAAGGGCGAAGCGCAGGAAATCACCACCATCGCGCACCAAAAAAAGCTCGAGGCGATCGAGTGGTGCGGGGGGGTGTACTCCTCGGAATGGGGATTCTCCAAACTGCTGCACTGGCTGCGTCACAATCCCGACAAGCGCGATAAATTTGCCTCTGCCTTCGAACATTGCGACATGGTCGCGGCCACCCTCTGCGGAATCACCCACCCTAAGAAGGTGAAGCGCAGCATTTGCGCCATGGGACATAAGTGGCTGTGGAACAGGCAGCTCGGAGGCCTTCCCCCTGAGTCGTTCCTGGTCGCTGTCGATCCGTTGCTGAAGGGGGTGCGCGAGAAACTGGAAGGTGACTATGCGACTTCCGAGGTGATTGCGGGACACCTTTCTCCCCTTTGGGCGGAAAAGTTGGGGCTGAAGGCCGGGATCCCAGTTCCGGTCGGCGCATTCGACGCGCATTGGGACGCGATTGGCGCCGGCTGCCGCACCGATGACATGGTGAATGTTGTTGGCACGTCGACGTGCATCATTGGGATTACGCCATCGCCGAACCTGGTTCCCGGAGTTTGCGGCGTGGTGCAGGGAAGCGTGCATCCGCAGCGCACTGGAATCGAAGCAGGACTGTCTGCGGTCGGCGACATCTTCAACGCGATCGCAGCGCGCGCGGGCACCGATGTTTCCACCCTAAGCCAAGGCCTGGAAAACTATCGCGCGGGACAAACTGGTTTGCTGCGCATGACCTGGGACAATGGCGACCGGACGATCCTGGTAAATCCGAACCTACGCGGTATCACCTTGGGCTGGAATCTGCAGACGACAGCACAGGATGAACTTTTTGCCGCGATCGAAGGTACTGCCCTGCATACTCGTGTAATCTTCGATCGCATGAACGAGAAGGGTGTTCGCGTTGCTCGCGTCATCAACGCCGGCGGGATTCCACAAAAAAACGACGTGCTCAACCAGGTGTATGCGAATGTACTGGGCCGCCCGGTTTTGGTGCCGACGAAGAGTACCACGAGCGTCGGGTCCGCGATCTTTGCGTTCATGGCGGCGGGCACGTTCAAGACCATCGAGGAAGCGCAAGACAGAGTCTCGCCGACCCACAAAACCTACACCCCCGACCCCGGCGAGCAACGCATATACGACGAACTCTACCGGCTGTTCAGCCGTTTGTACTTCGAGTTCGGCAAAGCCGCGGGACAGATGGGCCACATCCTGCCCGGACTGATACGGATCTCGGAGATGCGGCATAAGGGAGCTTCAGCATCTGAGAAAGCATAGAAGCTTCGTCATCCCCATGCATTCTGGGGATAGAGTCCCTTGCAGCAAGAGGTTGGACCTCGATCATGGGGCGAGTCGTCATTCGCTACGCCGCGCTCGAGAAAACGAATGCGGCTCTGGTTGTTTGGAGAACCACACAGCGCTTACTCTCGCGGCGCAGGTTCGAATCGCAGTCTCCGGCGGGCGGAGTTTACCTCGAGCCTAGGTAGCTGCGACCTGCATCCACGAGTCCGGTGCGCATTCTTTGACTTCGACCAATCGGCCGTGATCGAGCACGAGTACCAGATCGCAACTCTTTAGCGTACTCAGCCGGTGGGCAATCATGAAGGTTGTGCGCCCGGAAATCAGGCGCTCGGTTGCTTCCATGATTGCAGCCTCCGTGTGTACGTCGACCGAACTGGTCGGTTCGTCCAAGATCAGGATCGGACTATTGCGGAGAAATGCGCGCGCCAGCGAAATGCGTTGACGTTCACCTCCCGACAGGCGCGAGCCGCGCTCGCCAACCGGCGTTTCATAACCTTCCGGAAGTTTGAGAATGAAATCATGGGAGGCTGCCGCTGAAGCCGCATCAATGATCTCTTCATCGCTAGCGTCTGGTTTCCCATAGGCGATGTTCTCCGCAATGCTGGCGGCAAACAGAACGGGTTCTTGCAGGACAACGGCATATTGCCTACGCACGTCGGCAATCCGGTAGTCGCGAATATCGTGACCGTCGAGCAGCACCTCGCCGCAGCCGGGATCGTAGAAGCGCATCAGCAGGTTGAGTAAAGTCGTCTTTCCCGCACCAGTTGCGCCGACGATTCCAACCCGCGAACCAGCTGGAATCCGAAAGCAGAGTTCATGTAAGCCGCGCCCGGTATCATCGTAAGCAAAGCTGACATTCCGGAATTCAAATTCGCCTCTGGCGCTCGCCAGTTTGCGTGCCCCAGGACGCTCGGCAATTTCGGGCTGTTGATCAAGCAACACGAAGGTGCGGTCCAAACTCGCAAGCCAAACCTGCAAATCCGTGACCTTGCCGGTCAAGGTTTGCAGCGGCTGATAAATCTGGGCGATGTAGGCCATGATCATCAGCAGAGATCCGATTGTCAGCGTTCCCGCGCGGACATGGCGCACGCCAAAATACAAAGCTGCTGCGGTTCCAATCGCGATCGTTAATCCGATCAGCACATTGAACACTGCCTGCTGAATTGAAAGCCGCACTTGCTGTGACATGCGCTTGGCCGAGCGACGCACAAAGCGAGCATGCTCGCGGTTCTCCTGCCCGAAGGCTTTGATGACTCGAATAGAGCCAATCACTTCCTGGATCACGGCCAGCGCCGAACTGTCCAGGTTCTTGATGGTTTCCGAACGTTTGCGCACGATCCGGCTACAACCGAGGGAGAGGAGGAATAGAGCTGGTGTGATGGTCAGGGCAATCAGGGCAAGTACTAGGTCCATTCGTGCCGTGACCACGATCATCGCCACTAAAGTCAAGACTGCGGTCACGAGCGGGACGAGTCCCTGGATGGTGACGTATTGAATCGAAGGTGCGTCGTGCTGGATGCGATAGACCGAGTCGGTCGCACCATAGCGGTCATGGAACATCAAAGGCAGACGCTGCACATGGTCGAGCAGTCGAGCTCGAAAGTCCCAGACCAGCTTTTCACCCGTATAGGTTTGCAGCCACCAGGCAGCGAGGCTTTGGATACTCACCACGACTGCGATCGCCAGCAGGATCTCGATGGCAGCCTCTAGGGAAGCAGTTCTGAACCGCAGAAAAGGCACCCAGTGAACTAACCATGAAGGTAGCGGCTGTGTTCCAAGGACGCTGTCGACAACCACCTTCAAAGGCAAAGGGTAGAGCAGGGTAAGGGGTAAAGATACGATGCTGAGCCCGGCAATCCCGACGAGGTGGGGCCAGCAGCTCCGGCACTCTAGGAGTACTCGAACCAGAACGGATTTCTTCTTGAATGGACGCGACAACCGGCACCAAAAAACGTTGAGGCCCAACGCCCACAACGCCGAATCGAGCTCATTTTATTCGAAGTCTTCCCCTATGGGCTCGGTTTATTTGGCTTCGCAACTCTCTTAAGTAATTGACCTTAGCTCGTTTTGGAGAGAGTGCTACAGGTTTTAAGCCGCGAAGTTACGAAATTGTTTTTCCATCCATAGTCTGTCTTTGACTTGACTCGAGCGGCCAAGCCTCATCTGAAAGACCAGCAAGTTCGCAAGGTAAGGCCCCATGAAGTCGCGTATCTCGCTGTTTGTTGCTTCGCTCTTCCTGCTTTTCCCCTTAACGAACCCGTCACAAGCACAAATCGAGTCCCAAGCCCCTTCAACAATTTCCGGTACCCCGCCCGGTGCGCTCACCGTCGCACTGGTCGGTAAGGTGCAGGTCGAAGGCGGCGCTGACATCGCCAAAGACACATCGGTGGTGTTGGAGTGTGGATCGAAAGTTCGGGCTTCGGCAAACGTGGACGACCAGGGTCAATTCAGCCTCGTTCTGTATGCGGTGCGCCCTGCGGAAACCAACGGCTGGGACACCCCTGAAATTTCGAGCTTCAGTTTGGCCGATTGCAGCGTCTCCGCTCGGGCAGCTGGCTACCGTTCAACCGAAGTCTCCTTGGCTGGAGAGCATCGGACAGGAATCATCCAGGTGGGTACGGTTGTCCTGCAACGGCTTTCTACTGCACAGAGTGCAGACGAGGCTTTTACGGTCAGTGCTGCTTCCCTTGCAGCACCGGACAAAGCCAAGCGGCAGTTTGAGAAGGGGAAGGAACAAGAAAAGAAAGGCAAGTGGGCTTCTGCCTCGGACTACTTCCGAAAAGCCATCCAGGTTTATCCACGATTTGCCCTCGCATGGCTCGAACTTGGGAGGACACAAGTACAGCAGAATGACTTCACTCAAGCCCAAAACTCATTTCAACAAGCGGCCAGCCACGATTCCAATCTCCTTCCAGCCTATTTCGAACTTGCCCGGGTGCAGGCCGGGCAGAAGGAATGGAAAGCCCTCGCGGAGACGACCGGGAAAATGGTTCAGCTTGCTCCGAACTCCTCGCCGATGGTCTGGTTCCTCGATGCTGTCGCCAACTACAATCTGCAGGATTTTCTGCGTTCGGAAAGCAGCGCCACGCGGGGTTTGCGTCTAGATACGAGGCATGCGGTTCCGCAACTCGAGTATCTCTATGGCTTACTCCTCGGCAAACACGGGGATTACTCGGGCGCCGTCGAACACATTCAGGCTTATCTGAAGCTTACGCCCAACGCGGCGGATAGCAAGAATGCTCAGACTGCCTTGTCGGAATTTGAGCGGCTCCAGTCCAAAGATCCCAAGACCGCTGAACGACGGTGAGTGAATTTGCGGTGCAAAACACGCGAATACAGTATTCCCCCGATCCAATCAGCTCAGCCTTTTCGAAAGAATTAGGTGAGAATCGCACGGGAGGGACCTTGTGAAGGATTCATCGTTAGAAGGTATGCGTGTGGCAATTCTGGCGACCGATGGGGTTGAAGAATCAGAGCTGCTGGAGCCCAGAAAGGCGCTCCAAGAAGCGGGGGCCGAAACCACGCTGTTTGCTCCTAAAGAAGGTTCTATTCAATCCTTCAATCATCACGACAAGGCAAGTAGTGTGAACGTTGACGTCACTCTGGCTCAAGCTGATCCCAGCCGCTTTGACGCAGTGCTGCTTCCTGGCGGCGCTCTAAATGCAGACACCCTTCGGGTGCAGCCGCGGGCGCAGGAGTTTGTGCGAGAGATGGACCGACAGGGGAAACCCATCGCCGTGATCTGCCACGCGCCATGGTTGCTGGTTTCCGCTGGTTGTGTCCGGGGACGCACTATGACCAGCTATCACACCATTCAGGACGACCTGCGCAACGCCGGGGCCAGTTGGCGGGACGAAGAAGTTGTGCGTGATAATAATTGGGTGAGTAGCCGCCAGCCTTCGGATATTCCCGTGTTCAATCGTAAGATGATCGAACTGTTCCGCGAGAAGCGGGCTTCGGCGGCTGAGCGCAGCCGACGGGCTGCTTAGCCCGCTGTTTAGCCCAAAGATGCGCAGTCCCTAACCCCCGCAACATGCCGCCTGTCTTTGGCCTCCGGGGTGGTCCTGCTTTTTCATGCACTTACCAGTGCAAGCCGGTAACCCCCGCCCGATTACAGCTGTTACTTTACCCATCCTCCCAGCGCCTCTAATCTGCCCCCATGACAATGAACGCCCTAGTGATGTCCCGCAACACGAGTGCAGTGAAAGCGTTGGTTACGGCTTTTGCCGAGTTGAGAATGGAGTATCGTGTTTCGCTCTCTCCTTCGGACACCATGGAACTCGTTGCGAGAGGACGTCACTCGGCGCTGGTTGTCGACTTTGATCTGCCGCACGCCATCGAGGTTGCGAGGATGGCTCGCGTCGTGCCCTCGAAGCGCAAGCCGGTGCTGTTTGGCATGATTGGGTCGGGAACTCCGATCGCCTCTGTATTTCAGGCGGGTGGCAACTTCGTGCTGTACAAGCCGCTTGATCTGCTTCAGGTGCTGCACTCATTCAGGGCGGCGCAGTGCTTTATGCAGAGTGACCGCCGCCGCTCCTCGCGACAAAAGAGCGAGGCTCTTGCCTACTTACAGCTGCCGGGCGGTACTGTCCCGGCGCTGGTCCAGGATCTGACCGAGCAAGGACTGTCCGTGCAGGCAGCTGAGCCGTTGATGCCGTTCCGTGGCGTGCCACTTCGCTTTCTCTTGCCCGGAACAACCAATGTCGTGCAGGCTACGGGCGATTTCATCTGGGCGGATAAAGCCGGGCGTGCGGGACTGTTCTTCACGGAAATGCCGGTCGCATGCCGCCGCGATCTCGAGGCGTGGTTGCGAAAGCGTCATGCAAAGAAGTCGGAGGCGGTTCGCGTGTTGCTTGAGCCGCCGAAGAGCCGTCGTGCCGTGGCTGGACGGCACTGATCTGGACCGTGTCGCGGGGGGCTGCATCTTGCTCGCCGTTCGGACGTGAAGTGTTTGACGGGCCCTGTTCTGCTAGACTCCTGGTTTCGTGTCCGCCTCAGATCTCACCTGCCTTTCTGCGGTTCAAATGACAGCACTCGTCCGCAGGAAAGAAGTGTCGCCTCGGGATCTCGTGCGCGCCCATCTAGAGCGTATTGAGAAGCTGAATCCCGCGATCAATGCGTTTGTCGAAATTGATGCAGAGAACGCGATGCGTCAGGCACAAGCCTCCGAAAGCGCTGTTATCCGAGGCGAAGATCTTGGCGCTCTGCACGGCCTTCCCATAAGCATCAAGAGTTCGATTGAAGTTGTAGGGATGCGCTGCGAAGCAGGCACGAAATTGCGCGCCGCCCACGTGGCGCAGAAGGATGCTTCTCTCGTCGAACGATTGCGCGCCGCTGGAGCGATTGTCTTGGGAACCACCAACACGCCGGAATTTTTGATGGCGTGGGAAACCGACAATCTTCTCTACGGCCGCACCAATAATCCCTGGGACCTGTCATGTACCGCTGGGGGATCCACTGGGGGCGAAGCTGCGGCCATTGCCTCCTGCTGTTCTGCCGGAGGGGTTGGAAGCGATGGTGGAGGCTCCATTCGTGTCCCGGCGCATTTCTGCGGAATCTCGGGGCTCAAACCCACCCCAGGTCGCGTCCCCGCCACAGGACATTATCCCCAATCGGTTGGACCTTTCGCCTCGCTTGGAGTCGTCGGTCCAATGGCGAGATCTGCGGCCGATGTGAAATTGCTGTTCGAAGTCATGCAGGGTCCGGACATCGGGGATGCCTCCGCTGCTCCCGTTCCGGTGCGCTGGCCGACGTGGTCGCGTGAAACAGAGGGTCGGAAAACAATTCGCATCGGGTATTTCGAAGAGGACGGGCGGACTCGAGTGACTCCGGAAACTCGCACCGCGGTTCGCAATGCGGCCAGAGCGCTAGAGCTTGCCGGGTTCGAAGTTGAGCCATTTCGCCCCGAAGGCCTCGACAAGGCACGCGACCTGTGGTGGACGTTCTTCGGCGTCGCGGGCTCCATGTTGCTTGGGCCAATGTTGAAAGGACATGAAGACGACCTCAGTCCCATCCTCCGTGAGTTCAATTCCTGGGTTGCCGAGGAACCGCCGCCTACCGCGCAGTCGCTGCTTACTTCATGGATTCAGCGCGATATTGTTCGCATGCAAGTCTTTGAACAGATGGAGCGCTTTCCGGTTTTGCTGTGCCCCGTTGCTTCCATCCCGGCATTCAGACATGGCGAGCGCGAATGGCAAGTCGATGGGCAAACCGTGAAATACCTCGATGCGTGGAGCTACTGTGAATGGTTCAACCTGCTGGGCATGCCGGGGGCAGTAGTGCCGATGACCAAGTCGAAGGACGGGCTGCCGATCGGCGTGCAGGTCGTAGCCCGACCCTGGCAGGAAGAGATAGTGCTCTCAGTTTCGGAAATTCTGGAATGCGAGCGCGGAGCCTGGCAGTTGCCCGACCTCGATCCTGCCCCAGGCACTCGCGAATAATCTTTTTATACTATTCCGCCACGTTGCCGGGGAATTTAGCCTAGTTGATGCGCAAGGCAGTCGTGGACCGCCCCTCAGCCGGAAAAATGCCCCCCAGGTTCAAGTCACTTTTCGGTCGTCCGCTTCTAAGCGGCGCTCTCATATTTCTCTTCCTTTCGGCTGTCTATCTATATGCATTCCCACAGGCGAATGTCTTCTATGCCGGAATGGTCCTAGCCCACGCAGTGGTGGGGCTGATCGCTAGCATCTATCTCCTGGTTCTGTTGTACCGCCTGTTGCGTCGCGGTTCTTGGATGGGACGGCTCGGCTGGCTGCTGGTGGCCGCCTCCGCCGTCTTCGGAGTCGTACTAATAAAGGTCGGTGCCCTCCGGGCTGACAACAACCTTTTCTATACGCATATTCTTCTCGGCCTCATAGGAAGCGGAGTGCTGTTCGCGGACTGGGCGGGGACGCGAGGCTGGCTCGCATCCGGCCGCATTCGCAGCGCCCTGCGTTATGCAGTTTGTCTGGTCGTTGTAGCTGGAGTCAGCTGGGCGGGTTGGAGCTCGCGTAATTCACGCTGGCAGAGTTCATTGCGCATTCAGAATCCTTCCAACTCGCCAGAAAGCATGAACGATGAAGGCGATGGACCGCAGGGTGACTTCTTTCCGAGCTCTGCGCAGGTTTACGGGAAGCAAAGAATTCCCAGCAAGTTCTTCATGGAATCGGAATCCTGCCAGCGCTGCCATGCCGATATCTACCAGCAGTGGCAGAGTTCGGCCCATCACTTCTCGTCCTTTAACAATCAGTGGTACCGCAAGAGCATTGAGTACATGCAGGACAGGGTCGGCACCAAACCGTCAAAGTGGTGCGGCGGCTGCCATGATCCGGCGGTGCTTTACAGCGGACTCATGGACACGCCAATCAAACAGATCGTGCACCGCCCGGAAGCGCAGGCCGGCCTTGGCTGCATGATGTGCCACTCCATTGCGAAAGTGAAGAGCACGATGGGGCAGGGCGACTTCTACCTTGAGTATCCGGAGCTCCACGAACTTGCGGCCAGTAAGAACCCTGTTGTGCGCACGCTGCATGACTTCCTGGTAAACCTGAATCCAGAGCCCCATCGCCGTGTCTTCCTGAAACCCTTCATGCGCGACCAGACGCCCGAGTTCTGCTCCAGCTGCCACAAGGTGCATCTGGATGTCCCGGTGAATCATTACCGCTGGACTCGCGGCTTCAACGAATACGACAACTGGCAAGCCAGCGGGATTTCGGGCCAGGGTGCTCGCTCTTTTTATTACCCGAAGGTTTCGCAGCAGTGCGCCGACTGCCACATGCCACTCACGCATTCCGCGGACAAGGGCAACCTGAACGGTTTTGTGCACTCCCACCGCTTCCCGGGAGCGAATACGGCAGTTCCGATCGCGAACGAGGATGCCGAGCAGTTGAAGCTGACAGAAAACTTCCTGAAGAATGGCATTCTGAGCGTTGATATTTTCGCCATCTCGCCGGAGTCGATTCAGGCGAATGCGGTTGCGTCGACCGAATCCGAGATTCAGACGACGTTTGCCGTAGGCGAAGAGTCCGAATCAAAGATTCAATCAGCAACCACCGAGGCTTCGCCAATTACCGCGCCTCTCGATCGCGTCCAGCCCGTGCTTCGTCGTGGCGATACCGAGCGCGTAGATGTCGTTGTGCGCACGAAAAAAATCGGACACTTCTTTCCCGGCGGCACAGTCGACGCATACGATACGTGGCTTGAATTGAAGGCCACCGACGACAAGGGGCAAACGATTTTTTGGAGCGGTATGGTCGAAGACAATGGGAAGGGTCCAGTTGAGCCGGGAGCTCACTTCTATCGATCGCTGCAGATCGATGAGCACGGCAATCCGGTCAACAAGCGCAACGCATGGGCAACTCGCTCCGTGGTCTATGTGCGCCTTATACCGCCCGGGGCGGCCGACACGGTGCATTACCGCATGCACATTCCGGAAAGTGCCGGAAACAAAATCACGCTTCATGCGCGCCTCTGCTATCGCAAGTTCGCCTGGTGGAACACCCAGTTTGCCTTCGCCGGAGTGCCGGATCCAACCAAGCCGCCAGCGCCAGTTGAGCCCAGTTATGACGACAACAAATATGTCTTTAGCGGGCCTTTGAAGGGAGTTTCCGCAAAGCAAGAGAAGATTCCTGACGTTCCTATCGTGGCCATCGCCGAGAACGAAGTGACATTAAACGTAGTTGGACGCAACGCTCCCGCTGCGCAGCCCAAGACCGAGCTTCAGGCGGAAGACTGGCAGCGCTGGAATGACTATGGAATTGGCCTTCTCCTGCAAGGCGACTTGAAGGGGGCGGAGGCGGCCTTCGATAAGGTGACGGAGATTGATCCTAAGAATCCCGATGGATGGGTGAACATAGGCCGTGCCGCCGTGCAAGAAGGTGACATGGAGCGGGCGCGTACGGCGTTGCAAAAGGCTCTGTTGATCAGTCCGGAGCTTGCCCGTGCACATTATTTCTATGCTCGTGTCCTACGCAGCGACGGCAACTACGGTGGCGCGGAGTCTGAACTGCGCATGGTCTTGAAGCAGTACCCTCGTGACCGGGTTGTGTTGAACGATCTAGGGCGCGTGCTCTTCCTGCAGCGCAAGTTTGCGGAGGCCGTAAAGGCGTTGAATTCGGTTCTTGAGATCGATCCCGAGGACTTGCAGGCCCACTACAACCTGATGCTTTGCTACAACGGCCTCGGCGATGAGAAGAATGCGCACGATCATCAGGTGCGGTACCTGCGATTCAAGGCAGACGAGTCTGCGCAGACTATCACCGGCCCTTACCGTCAGAAGCATGCCGAGGACAACAACGAACGGCAATCAATCCACGAGCACGTGTCGGTCGGGCTCGACCAGCCGAAGCAGTCGAGGAGCAATGGCAGAAAACCTGCGGCGACGGGCGTTCCCGACCGCAGCGTCCGTCCTGCGAAGCAACCCTCGGCGGCAGCATCTTCGCCTACCCCATCGAACGGAGCAATGAATTAATGCAGTTTTCCGGTATGAAGCGTTTTGACCTGGCGCTCACCAGTGCCTTAGCGGCTCTGTTCCTAATTTCATCGGCCGCTGCCCAGAACATCACCTTCCGCGACATTACCGCTCAATCCGGCATCCGCTTCACTCACAATAATGGCGCTTTTGGAAAGAAATATCTGCCCGAAACCATGGGACCGGGCTGTGCTTTCATCGACTATGACAATGATGGCTTTCCCGACGTTCTGATCGTCAACGGGGAGAATTGGCCAGGCCACCCTGGTCCCGCCACCACGCCGAAGCTATATCACAACAACCAGGACGGTACTTTCACGGATGTTACACGGAGAGCCGGACTGGCCGTCTCGATGTTCGGAATGGGCGTTGCGATTGGGGACTACGACAACGACGGCCACGACGATATTTTTCTCACTGCCATGGGACAGAACCACCTGTTCCACAACAATGGCAATGGCACCTTTACCGACGTAACCAAGACTTCGGGATTCTGGGGCTCAAGTGAGTTTTCCACCGGCGCCGCTTGGGTCGACTACGATCGCGATGGAAAGCTCGACCTGGTAGTCGCGAACTACGTTCAATGGACTCTCGCGGGCGATCTGTTCTGCACGCTGGATGGCAAGACGAAATCCTACTGCACCCCGGAGTCGTATAAGGGCGCAACCGCAAGGCTGTGGCACAACCTGGGCAACGGCAGATTCGAAGACGTTACTCAGAAGGCGCACTTCTTTGACAACACGTCCAAATCGCTGGGCGTCGCTGTTCTCGACTACAACGGCGACGGCTGGCCCGACATCGTGCTCGCCAACGATACGCAGCCCAACAAACTCTACTTAAACAAGAAGGACGGAACGTTTGAAGAAAGGGCCGTCCCGGCAGGCATTGCCTTCAGCGAAGACGGAATCGCTCGCGCCGGCATGGGGGTGGATGCAGCGGATTACGACCGTTCCGGACGACCCAGCCTGATCATTACTAACTTTGCCAACCAGATGCTCTCGCTTTATCACAACGAGGGCAACGGGTTGTTTGTGGATGAAGCTCCAAGCTCGGAGGTCGGTCGAGCAACCCTAGTCACCCTTGGTTTTGGTTGCTTTTTCTTCGACTATGACAATGACGGTTGGCCCGACATTCTAGTTGCCGACGGACACATTGAAGACCAGATCGAGAAAGTGCAGAAGCGGGTAAGCTACGCCGAGCCGCCTCACGTATTTCGGAATCTTGGCAAAGGAAAATTCACCGAAGTGACGCAGTCGCTCGGGAACGCCTTTGCCGCGCCTAAAGTCGCACGGGGTGCGGCTTATGCGGATCTTTTCAATGAAGGCGTGCTCGATGTGTTGCTGACTACGAACGGGGGACGCGCCTACCTGTATCACAACCAAGGCGTGGCCAACCGCAGCGTGCGCATCAAACTGGTTGGCACGAAGTCGAACCGCGACGGTATCGGGTCGGTGATCACGGTGGCGTCGGGCGGCGAGAAGGAGTGGAAGATGGTGCGAAGCGGGTCGAGCTACCTTTCTCAAAGCGAACTAATTGCAACCTTCGGCTTGGGTACGAAAAATAAGGCTGATTCCATTGAAATTCAGTGGCCGAGCGGTCTGGTTGAGAAACTAAGCAACATCAACGCCGGCCAAACGATCACCGTACAAGAAGGAAAGGGCGTGATAGCCTCTCGCGGGTTCGGCCCCGCGCCGAAGAAGCCGGTTGCGACCAAGGTAGCCCGGCTTTCCGAGGAAAAGCGTTAGAACCCTCACCACCGAAGACTCGGAGTCCAAAAGGGCGATCGCAGGCAATGGAAGGGACTTCAAAGGTAAATCTCTTTGGTGTTGCTCTGTGAAACTCTGTGTTCTGTGTGGTTAAATCTCTTTCAATGAAATCCAAACTGCTGCTGTGCATGGGTGGGCTGATTTTGGCTGGAATGGTGCTGCTTGCCGCGGTGCCAGAGAAAAAGCTGAGCCCGCCCGAAGGGGCTCGTCTCAACAATCTTGGCTGCGCCTACATGAACCAGCAGCTGTTTGAGAAGGCGCTGAAATCGTTTGAAGAGGCGTCGACGGCCGATCCCAACCTCGGCATCGCGAAGCTGAACCAGGGCATTGCCCTCTCCAGCCTGGGCAAAGTGGATGAAGCCAAGGTGCTACTCGAACAGGCCGCCAAGGCGAATCCGAAGGACCCGCACGTTTGGTACGCGCTGGGCATGCTGGACAAAAACAGCAGCAATCCGGAAGCTGCCGTCGAAGATTTCAAGCGCGTCATCCAACTCGATGACACCGACCCGGACACCTGGTATTTCCTCGGAACCGTCTACTCGCAGATTCGGCAGTTTCCGCAGGCGATCGATGCCTTCCAGCACGCTCTCAAGCTGAATCCGAACCACGCATCGGCGACCTTCGGGCTTTCGCGCGCCTACCAACAATCGGGCGATTCAGCCAGTGCACGCGAACGTCTGGCTCGCTTCCAATACATCACCGCTCACAAGCTGGGCTCGGCCATGAGCTTGGCCTATGGCGAGCAGGGCAAATATTCATTAGCGGAGGAATCGCCGGTTTCGGGAACGAAAGTCCTGCCACAGATCTCTGTCAAGTTTCTGCAGATGACGAAAGAGGCCGGGTTGCCGACATCGGTCGAACAGGCTAGCAACTTCGGGGACGGCCCAGGGGCTTGTTTCCTTGACTACGACAATGATGGGAAAATTGATCTCCTCTTGCTCGGCGGCAGCCACGGTGCGACTCTTTACCACAACCGTGGAACCGGGAGCTTTGAAGATGTCACTTCGAAGTCAGGAATCAATCTAGGTTTTCAGGCGGTTGGTTGCACGGCCGGCGACTACGACAATGATGGGTTCGCCGACATGGCGGTTAGTGGCGAGGGCGGGGTAGTGCTCTTGCACAATGAGAAGAACGGGACGTTTAAAGACGTTACCACCTCAGCAGGAATTCACAACCAAGGAGCCTCAGCCGGGGTTGCCTTTATCGACTATGACCATGATGGCGACATCGACCTGTATGTAGTTCAGAGCGACAAAGCCCGGAAAGACAATTCGCCAGAGCAGCAGCAGTCTTCAAAACCCGCGAGTCGTGACTCAGCAACCCGCGCTAATCAGTTGTGGAGGAACAACGGGGACGGGACCTTCACGAACCAGACGGAGGAAACCGGCCTTGGCTCGGTGGGTTCTCTGATGGGTGCAGTTGGGACCGACTATAACAATGATCGTGCCGTCGACCTCATCGCTCCCGGGGTTCCTTTCCCAGTGGTGTTCCGAAATCCTCGTGAAGGGAAGTTCGAGCTCGAGAATTATTTCCGTCACGCTCAGGAAGACGCAGCCGCCCGAGATCGAGGCGGCGCCGCTGTCGCTGTGCTCGACTACGACCATGACGGCTGGATGGACGTTGCAATTACTTACCCTTCCGCCCCGGCACTGGTTCTTTGGCACAATGATCACGGCAAGAGGTTCGAACAAGTTCCAGTCCCCGAGACTAACTGGTCCGTGGCCTATGGTGTTGCTGCCTTTGACTACGACAACGACGGCTGGGTGGATCTGGCCGCGGTTGGCGAAACCAAAGACGGCAAGGGCGAGATCAAGCTGTTCCGAAACCTCGGCCCCGATGGCTGGAGAGACGTTTCCGCCGAGGTGGGCCTGGACAAAATCGAGCTCAAGAAACCGCGTGCGATCGTCACCGGTGACTACGACCAGGACGGCGCCACCGACCTTCTTATAACCCAAAACCACGGCCCGGTCGTGCTTTTGAAGAACCAAGGCGGGAACAAGAACAATTGGCTCCGTCTTGCCCTCAAAGGCCTGAACGACAACAAGAGCGCGATTGGGACGAAGGTCGAAGTTTTTTCCGATGGCATTCGCCAGAAATATGAGATCTACGGGTCCAACGGATATCTTGGCCAGAACTCAGCCTATTTAACCGTCGGACTTGGGCAGGCGAAGCAGGCCGATGTCGTGCGCATGCTTTGGCCCGGAGGCGTGCTTCAAGACGAAATCGAAATTGCTGCCAACCGGCAGCAAGATTTCCTCGAGCTCGACCGCCGCGGCAGCTCCTGCCCGACATTATTCGTCTGGGATGGCGCGCATTACCGCCTGGTTGCCGATGTGCTTGGTGCGGGCGTTCTCGGCCACTGGGTCGCGCCTGGTGCGAGGAATATCCCGCGCCCGATCGAATGGGTGAAGGTGGACCGCACCCTGGTTAAGACGCTTGCGGGGGTTGGTAGGAGTGGATGGGTTCTCAGTTTCCGCCTAATGGAGCCCATGGAAGAAGTGGTCTATCTCGATGCCGTGAAGCTAGTCGCTATCGATCACCCATCCGAGGTAGAGGTCTATCCTAACGAATACTTCGCCAGCGGTCCGCCCTATCCGGAGTTCAAGGTCATCACCAGCCGTGGCGCAACGGCGCCTGCAGGTGCCTGGGACGACAAAGGTAATAATCTGCTGCCCGACCTGGTTGCCCACAAATACGTGGGCAAGCTTGACCTGCTTCCGTTCAAGGGGTTCGCGAAACCGCACAGTCTCATCCTTGACCTTGGTGAACCGTATCGTGGCGGCTCGTTGCGCCTGCTCATGCATGGCGAGATCGAGTACTTCACCGCGACCGGCATGTACGCCGCATCGCAGGCAGGAATTGAACCCACGGCGCCCTACGTGGAAGCAGAGATCGGTGGTTCGGGGACCGACGCCCTTGCCCGTTCTGTGGACAGAAGCTCCGCACAACCCAATACAAAGTCCGACAAGTGGGTTCGCATACTCGATGACATGGGCTTCCCCGCCGGTTTGCCGCGCACGATCACCACCGACCTCACCGGCAAACTTCCCCTTGGCACCACGCGCATTCGCATTACGACCAACCTGCAGATCTATTGGGACAGCATTCTGATTGACCGTAGCTCGCAAAGCGATCACTTCAATCTGAGTGAGGTTCCGTTAGACAAAGCCCAACTCCGCTTCCACGGCTATCCCAAGCAGATTGAAGACCTGCCTCCCGGAAATGTAAAGTACGTTTACGAGCAGGTGAGCCGCACTGGGCCGTATGCTCGCCAGGCAGGGGAATATACGCGCTACGGTGATGTCCTTCCACTGCTCAATCGATCGGACGACAAACTTGCAATCTTTGGATCCGGGGAGGAAGTGCAGCTCGATTTCGATCCTGCGAAGCTCCCTGCGCTTCCGAAGGGCTGGACTCGCGATTACTTCTTTTTTGCGAACGGCTATGAGAAGGACATGGACTTCTACGCCGCCGAAGGGGACACCGTCGAGCCGCTTCCGTTCCGCGCCATGGAAACTTACCCCTATCCGGGAAAGTCGTTCCCCGACGATCCTGAGCATCGCAATTACATGCTGAAGTACAACACGCGATTTGTCTCCGGCAACGAGCCTCGCGGATACGCGTATAGGTATGGAAAGTAACGTCTTGCTCACCGAAGTCGGGGTGTAGGCTGAGTAGGAGCCTTACAGCAGATGCAGGCAGCTTCTCTGTGCCTGCTTTATAATCATAGCTTCCGCTCAACTCTGGAGTTTCCAACCAATGATTCGTTTCATGCAAACATCTGCGACGTTCAAGAAGTATGTCTTGACGTCCATTCTTGTCGTCATTTGCATTGCCATGGCCTGGTATCTCGTACCCACGTTCACAGGTCAGGGATTGGGGAATAGCAGCAACAATCCTGTCCTTGCGACCGTTGCTGGTACCGACATTACGACCGCCGCGGTGCGTAAAGAAGCTGTCCAAATCATAGAACAGCAGTACCCCAGTGCCCGTGCTCAGGCAGGGATGCTCATGCCCCTGGTCGCAAAGCAGGCCTCTGAGGTCCTCATCAATCAAAAGATCCTGATTGCCGAGGCCCGGCGGATGGGGTTCAAAGCGACTCCGGATGACATACGGCAGGAACTCCAGCACGGCGAATTAGGCGCGACATTTTTCCCCGGCGGCAAATTCGTCGGCATGGAGGCCTACGAAAATCTTCTTGCAAGTCACGATCTGAGTCGTGACGAGTTCGAGCAGAGCATTGGCGACAGCATCTTGATTCGCAAGCTGCAGGCAGCCGTGAACGGCGGGGTCACTGTGACTGACGCCGAAGTCCGAAAAGAATTTGAAAAACGCAATACCAAGGTCAAGTTTGACTACGCGGTACTCAAAAAGGACGACATCCTGAAAACGCTGCGCCCCACTGAACCGGAGCTGCAGGCCTTCTACGAACGCAACAAGCAGACCTACGTCAATTCGATTCCTGAGAAGCGCCAGCTGAAATATGTCGTTCTCGACAATGCCAGAATCCTGGCTCAAACCAATGTTACCCAGCAGCAACTGGAGGACTACTACAGTCAACACCGCGACGAATTCCGCATTCCGGAGCAAGTTACCGTGCGGCAGATCGTCATCAACAAGCCCCTCCCCGGCTCCGATGGCAAAATTGATCAGAAAGCGCTCGATGCGGCGCGTGCAAAAGCGGACGACGTCGCGAAGCAGTTGAAGGCGGGAGCGAACTTCGCCGATCTCGCGAAGAAATATTCCGATGATGCAACTAAGGAACAAGGCGGCTTGGTTGGAAGCGTCCGGCCCGACGTGTTCCCCGACGCTGCCGTCAAAACCGCGGTCACATCGACCGCCAAGGGGAAGTCCAGTGACGTGATCAGCGCCGGCTATGCGTTCGTCATCATCCACGTGGAAGACAGGCAGGAAGCTCGCGTTAAGCCGCTGTCCGAGATCAAGGATCAGATCGAGCCGCTGATCAAGCAGCAGAATGCGGCACAGGAGGGCCAAAGAGCGGCCGAACAATTGCTTTCTCAAGCAAAAGCGAGCGGAAGCAGTCTTGAGAAAGCCGCCGCCAGCAAAGGTTTGCAGGTTACAACCACAGATTTTGTTACCAGCCGCGACGCGCTGCCGGGCATCGGAGCCGATCCTCAATTCATGAACATGGCATTTGCGCAGGAAAAGAATGCGCCGCCGGATCTTGCTTCTGTCCATGCCGGTTTCGTGATTTACCAGGTGACAGACGTAAAGCCTCCGGCAACCCCAACCTTCGCGGAGATTCGCGATCGCCTGGAAAATGAATTCAAGAACGAACGGGCAGCGCAATTGCTGAACCAAAAGACGCAGGAACTCGCGGATCAGGCCAAAGCGAAAAACGACCTGAGGAAGGCGGCCAAAGAGGCGGGGGCTCAGGTAAAGACCAGTGAATTCGTAGCTCCGGATGGCCAGGTTCCGGACATCGGCTCGATGTCTGGACAGGCGGCGGTGGCGTTCACCCTCAAACCAGGTGAGATTAGCGGCCCGATAAACAGCGGAAGTAGCGGGGCGGTTCTCTCGTTGCTCGAACGCCAGGCTCCGACGGATCAGGATTTCGCCGCGAAAAAAGACCAGATCCGGGAGGGGCTCATCCAAGAAAAGCAAGCTGAAATGTTCGGACTCTTTCTGTCGAATCTGCGCGATCAAATGCAGAAGGCCGGCAAGCTCAAAGTCAATCAGGCTCAACTGGACACGCTCACGAAACCCAGGAGTGAAGATTAGACGTGGAAGGTGACTAGAGGATCGTTGCTCGTTCCCAGCGACGGCCTAAAACGCCCTCGCCTGCGTAAACGACTAGCCCCTAGTCGCTAGCCACTGACCACTGCTTCCATGACATTTCCTCGTCTGAGTGGAGTTTTGCTTCACCCTATCTCGCTGCCTTCGATCGGCGGCATCGGCGACCTCGGTCCTGCCGCCTACGAGTTCCTCGATTTTCTGGCAGAAGCAAAGCAAGGACTTTGGCAAGTCTTGCCGTTGAATCCACCCGCCAATGGGAACTCGCCCTATTCTTCCACCTCGGCATTTTCCGGGCATCCGCAACTGGTTAGCTTGGAGCAATTAGTGGCGGATGGATGGCTTGAGTCGTCTGCCTTGTCGAGCTTTCGGCCCGAGACCAGTCACATCGATTACGCCGAGGTGAACCGCACCAAGTTGCCCTTGTTGTGGCGCGCGGGAGAATCGTTTTTGAAGCGCGCCGACGGGGAGTCCCGGCAGCGTTTCCAGCAGTTCTGTACCGGGAACGACTGGTGGCTGGAAGATTACGTAGCCTTTGATCTTCTGCGCGAACGCCATGGAAGAGACTGGAGCAAATGGCCGCCGCAGTTCGCCCGCCGCGACGCCGCGGCCCTGCACAATTTCCGCGCAAGTGAGGAGAACGAGCTATCGCTGCGGCGCGTCGTCCAATTCTTCTTTTGGGAACAATGGCATTCTCTACGCAAGTACTGTGCCAGGAAGTCAATCAAGGTCGTAGGCGACATTGCGATTTTTGTGGACTACGACAGCGCGGACGTTTGGGCTCATCGGGATCTTTTCCGCCTTCGCGAGGACAATCTGCAGCCGGAGGTTGTCTCGGGTGTTCCGCCGGACTATTTCAGTGCCACCGGGCAGCGCTGGGGTAATCCTCTCTATGACTGGGACAAAATTCGGGCCACGGGATATCAATGGTGGGTACAGCGACTGCGATGGGCCACTCAGACGTGCGACTTCATTCGGCTCGATCACTTCCGCGGGTTTGCGCAATTCTGGGAGATTCCCGCCACCGAACCGAACGCCATCCACGGCAGATGGGTCAATGGGCCGGGGGATGAGCTGTTCCAAAAGATAAGAGGAGAACTCGGGGGATTGCCGTTTTTTGCCGAGGACCTTGGGTTCATTACGTCGGACGTGGTTGCATTGCGGGATCGACACGAGATTCCCGGCATGGCAGTCCTGCAGTTCGCGTTTGGTGATGTCGGTGCCCACGCCTATCTGCCCCATCGTGTGCCGCAAAATCGAGTGATTTATACCGGAACTCACGATAACGACACCAGTCTCGGCTGGTGGGGAGCCTTGGGCGAGCAGGAAAGGAGTGCCGTACAGGCGCTAGGCGGACCCTGCGACGACGGGCCCAACTGGGGACTTATTCGCCTGGCTCAGAGTTCCCAGGCGGCCTTTTCCATCGTTCCGCTGCAAGATGTTCTCGGTCTCGGTTCCGAAGCGCGCCTCAACACCCCGAGCACCCACACCGGCAACTATCATTGGCGCTACCAGGCTGGCGCCCTCAAACCGGAATTGGCTAGCAAATTGGCGGCCTTGGCAGAGGTCACCGATCGTACTCCAGACTCTCAAATCTCAGCTGACGCGGACCTACACAAATAACAAAGCCGGAGCTGGGAGCTCCGGCTTTGTGGTTGGCAGTTGCCCGGAAAAAACACCGTTGGGAAAAAATCGCGCCCCGAGATCCTGCCGGACGAAACCCCGTCCACCAAGCTTTATGCGCTTCTCCGCGGACGCATGGTCAAATCTCGAATCTGCGTCAGGATGCTGGACATCTGCATTCCGTTTAGCTGCGAGACGAACGGCATCATCTCGGCGATGAACGGGTCTTTCATCAACTCCATGATTTCTTCCTGACGGTTGCGTTCACCACCACTGAGCAGTTCGGGCACGGTCACCTCCAAGGCTTTCGCCAGGCGTTCCAACGACGAAAGAGTTGGCGTAGCTTTCTCGTTTTCGATCTTCGACACGTAGGTGCGGGGCACCGACATGCGGCCCGCGAGCTGTCGCTGACTGAGTCCGTTGCGCAGGCGCATGGCACGGATGGAGGCCGCTAGATTCAAGTGGCCGCGATGCGCTGCCGGCACCAATTGCGGTGCAGGGGCCTGCACAATCTCCGGCTCCTCCTCGTCCAGAGAGAGATGGCAGCGCCGGCAAAGATTGTTAGAGGTGCGAAACTGGACGAGCAGGCAACGATCGCAACGTACAACTTCCCGGGAATCAACCGGGGCTAGAGTGGTGGCCATTTGTGGTGGGAGTTGCCAGAGCGGGCAAGACCCAGGAACCTGTGGCTGCAGGTTCCAATCTCTTGCGTAATCTGCGGCATGCAGGCTGTGAAAGTCAAGGAAAATGTTGGGCATTCGTGGCCATTGGAAGGACAAGAAGACGCAACAAGCAGCAAAGATGCCGCTGCCCATCACGCCGGGCTAGCTTTTTGATGGTTACTCTTTTGATTCGTGCCCGATATTTAGCTCGGGTTCGATGCATTCCATCTTGCATCAATCTTCGGCGGATGCAGCATCGTTTGCAGCACAACGCAGTATTGTTCCGTCTTTTCCTGCAAGGACCGCAACTGTTCGGGGCTCGCTTCGGGCGCGTCAATCCTGAAGTCGACGCGAATCGATTCGAAGCCGACGGGCACGCTTTTCGAAAGCCCTAGCGTCCCTTGCAGATCCATGTCCCCGTTCACAGTGACCTCGATTTTTCGTGTTGGAACTCCCATTGCCGCAGCAACCAACTGACAGGTCAGCTGCGCGCAGGCCGCCAGTGCCCCTAGCAGCAGATCGCCGGAGCAGGCAGCCGCACCGCTGCCACCGACGCCTTTGTGGGCTTCGGCGTGGTACATTGCGCGTCCGATGTCCACCGAGCAGGAGAGCGGTGTCGAATCCTCGGTGCCTTTGGCGGTCAAGGTAATACGCGAGCCTGCGGGATTGCGCCGGTACTCATCTTTTAGAGGTTTCTGTATCGATCGAATGTCCATAGCACTCCTGTTAAATTCTGCTTGCTACAAAGGGGGAAGTGTCAGCCGTGGATGCCGTCTACGCTCCAAACCTCTCCCGATAGGCGCTCGGCGACACGCCGGTGTGCCGCTGAAACAACGTGCGGAAGAACACGACGTCCTGATACCCCACTGCCTCGCTGATTTCCTGCATGGTGCGGTGATTGTTTTCCAGCATGCGCTTGGCGGCTGCGATCCGCAGCTTCTGAAGATAGCTGAGCGGACTATCTCCGGTGGCCGCCTTGAAACGGCGCACGAAATTCCGTTCACTCATGCCTACGCGCCGTGCTGGCTCTTCAAGGGGAAAGGTCTTAGAAAAATTCTTGTGCATCCACTCCTGCGCGCTCGAAATATTGTCGTCGCTGTGATCGGTTTTGAGCGGAACAATGGCGAAACCGGATTGCCATGCGCGTGGGGTCTCGATGAGCAGGGCCTTGGCGGTCTGTACGGCGATCTCGTGCCCACAGAACTTCTCGACCAGGTAAATGCTCAAATCGAGCGATGCGTTGACCCCCCCACCGCAGTAGAAACCGTGGTCCTCAGTGATCATCAACTCCGGCATCCATTGCACGCGCGGATACATTTCGCGAAATCTCTCCGCCAGCCCCCAGTGAGTGGTCGCACGTTTTCCGTCCAATAATCCAGCAGCCGCAACCAGTCCTACGCCTGAGCACACGCTTGCAACGTCAATCCCGCGGCTGCTTCGGCGCTTTAACCACGGCACAATCTCGCCGTTCCGTTCAATTACGTCATGGACACTTAATCCCGTCGTCGGAACAAAAATCAGGTCGGTTTTGCCCACATCTTCCAGCGCAACATTGGGCTGGATCTGAATCCCTCCATCGCAGCGCACTGGTTTACCGTCCACCGACGCTGCGGTGACGTGAAACTTGGGCGCGCATTCCGTCCCGGTAAGAATGTTCCACAAGGAGCCGGCGTGCCGAAAGACCTCCATTGGCCCAATGGCGGTAGAGGAAAACATCTGATCGAGAAGCAATACCGTGATTTCCTTCATTGGTTACCCCGGCCAGCCCCTGTGGCATGGCGTAAATACCTACCTACGATGTCATATCTGCCATCTTGTTGCAAGTCCGTTCCCCGCTTACTCTCGCACCATCGCAACCGGAAATTACAAACAGGGAGAACAGAGAAGATGGCAACGGCAAAGAAATTTTCAACAGTTATCAACGGAGTGATGGTCGACGATCTTTTCTCGACCATTGATGCGGTCAAAGGAACGCCGGCAATCGCGAAGTTTAAGTTTGGCGTCCGCAATCGATGGGCGACGGGCAGTCAGAATGCCACGACGGTCACCGGATTTCATGGAGCCATGCAGAACCTTTCGCATCCCAAGCCATTTGTCTTGGAGGCGGACGAACCGGCGATCCTGCTGGGCAAGGATTCGGCAGCCAATCCGGTTGAGCACCTACTGCACGCGTTGGCCTCGTGCTTGACAACCTCGATGGTTTATCACGCCGCCGCACGCGGCATTCAGATCGAAGAAGTCGAATCAACCCTCGAAGGCGACATCGACCTTCATGGATTTCTGGATCTCGATAAGAAGGTTCGCAACGGATACCAGGGCATCCGGGTGAACTTCAAGGTCAAGGCCGACGTGCCGGACGATCAGTTAGAGGAGATTGTGCAGTTGGGGTCGGGACGCTCGCCGGTGTTCGATTCCCTGGTCAACGGTGTTCCCGTCTCGATCACGGCTTCGCGCAAGTAGGCGCGATCCCACTCAGGTTTCGCCACCAGGCGCCATCGAGGCAAAAACCGAAAATCATCAAGGAGAGAAATTAACAATGGAAAGCTCAACCTCAACTCTGAAGGCGGTAGCGGGTCTCCTGCACTCGAGCTTGCTGACTGCGCTTGTGATAGTCGCACCGATTCTCGCAAGGGCTGACGACTCCGCTCATAACCACGGGTCCTCGTCGAAACTGGTGCAGATTGTTCGGCAGAACACGGCACAGTTCATCGACGTCAACAATGTAAAGGCAGCAGGCTACCAGCCATTGTTCGGCTGCGTGAGCGGCCCGGACCACGGGGCGATGGGAATTCACTACGTCAATCTGGGCTTGGTAGGGGATGGTTTGCTGGACCCGCGCACCCCGGAGGCCCTTATCTACGAGCCAATCGGTAAAGCACGGCGCTTGGTTGGTGTCGAGTACATCGTGGATGCGGCCACCTGGCTGGCGTCTCACGACCACGCTCCACCCCAATTGGAAGGCCAGGACTTCCAGTTCGTGGACGCTCCCAACCGGTTCGGGATTCCGGCGGCATTCTTCGAACTGCACGTCTGGGCCTGGCGGGAAAATCCCAACGGGGCGTACGTGGATTGGAACAACAACGTAAGTTGCGAAGGACAATGATGGCTAGTTAGAACACCTTCAGAGTCAGCTCGTGGGAGTCGAAAAGTGCCCGCTCAAGTGCTTACTTGGGCGGGCCCGTCGACCTGTCCAGTATCATGAATGAGCAAGTCGGATCCCCATGACTGATCGAGTTGCAGCCTGGAGCCTTCTCACGGAATTTACTCAATCCGAGAGCTTGCGTAAGCATGCGCTTGCGGTTGAGTCATGCATGCGCGCCTACGCGCGGAGGTTTGGGGCAGATGAGAATCTGTGGAGCGTGGTGGGTCTAATTCACGATTTTGATTATGAGAAGTATCCAACCGCTCAGGAGCACCCGTTTAAGGGCAACGAGATCCTAAAGGAACGAGGATATTCTGACGAAATCCGTCGCGCCATTATGTCGCACGCCGACTATAGCGGAGTGATACGGCACACGGAGATGGAGAAGGCTTTATTTGCCTGTGATGAACTTGCCGGGTTCATCACCGCCATAGCGCTAGTCAAGCCGGGGAAGTCACTGGCCGAGGTCGATGCCAGGTCCGTGCGCAAGAAGATGAAGGACAAAGCCTTCGCCCGCAGCGTCTCGCGCGACGACATCGTGAATGGTGCCAAAGACCTGGGAGTAGACCTCGATGAGCACATCACCTTCTGCGTGGAGGCGATGAAAGGGATTGCGACTGAGTTGGGGCTGGGATAGTTGGGAATGGGCTTGCAGGCCTCACGAGCCTCAGTAATCGGGCACTCGCGAGGCGGAATTGGTTCCCTCCCTTGTCGATGGCGCCATCACGGGGTCTTCTTTTGTTTTCTGGCTCCCAGAATTTCCAGATTCTTTCTGATTAACCCATACCTCTGTTCTACGCACTTGTGACTCGCGAGCGGATCCTCGGGCGCGTGCATGACGTAATCAAGCAGCTGATCGACGGTGCTGGTGCAAACATGCAGACGGGTGTCGGAGGAAGCGTAGTAGAGGAAGACGGTTCCGTCTCTACGCGCGACCCAGCCATTGCTGAACACGACGTTCGAAACGTCGCCAACGCGCTCGTCCCCCCGCGGCCCAATCAAATAGCCTGCCGGTCGATGGGTGATGACCTGAGGTCGCGCCAAATCAGCCAGGAACATGTAGAGCACGTAACGCAATCCGGCTGCCGTATTCCGCACCCCGTGCGCGAGGTGCAGCCACCCTTTCTCGGTTTTGATGGGGGGCGGGCCAAGGCCGTTTTTCACCTCTTTGATCGTGTGGTACTCGCGGTTGTCCATGATGACTTCTTCGTCGACAACCGGATTTTCCATGCTCTTGGTTAGTGCCCAACCGATGCCGCCCCCCTTGCCGGCTTGAATAAATTCGTCTTGTGGCCTGGTGTAAAGCGCATATTGGCCGTTCACGAACTCGGGATGCAGCACCACGTTCCGCTGCTGGGGAGACTTGGTCTTGAGGTCGGGGAGCCGCTCCCAATTCTTCAGGTCCTTTGTGCGCACAATTCCGCATTGCGCGACTGCCGACGACGTGTCCCATTCGGGCACTTTGGCATCTTTACGTTCGGAGCAGAAGAGGCCGTAAATCCATCCGTCTTCATGCCTGACCACCCGGATGTCATAGACGTTCACGTCGGGGGTGTCGTTCTGGGGCAGAAGAACCGGGTAATCCCAGAAACGGAAGTTATCAACGCCGTTCGTGCTTTCCGCGACTGCCAGGAATGACTTTCGGTCGACTCCCTCCACCCTGCCAAGCACAAGGATTTTTCCATTGTGTTCGATTGCACCGGCGTTAAAGACAGCGTTAATCCCCATCCGTTCTTGCAAATAAGGATTCGTTTTGAAGTCGAAGTCATAGCGCCAGATCAACGGGGTGTGCTCGGCGGTCAAAACCGGATAGGTGTACCGGTCGTAGATCCCATTGCCCTTGGAAATCTTAGGATTGCGCTGTTTTAGCAGTTTTTCCTGTTGGGCAAAAAGAGTTCGGGTCTGTCTTCTAAATTCGCCTTGCGTCATTCATGTTCTCCAAGTGTAGGAAAGCTGCAGTCAAAACCCACGCCGTTCTTCTTTCACGCTTTCCAGGTGCTCAGCGTCCTTGGCGGTAACCGCCCGAAAAAAAGTCTTAACGCAAGCTCGCAACCCTGCCAAACATTCTGAGCAAATCGAGCACCAAGAAAAGCTAATGAGTTCTGGCGTTCTCGTCTACCCTCGCCATGACCTCAAAACAGGTCCGGCTATTGTGGTAAGGGCATTTCCACGGATCGACTTTGGACTTGTCGTTGCTCGGAACGCCGTCGCGCGAGACCTTCCAGAACCACTCTCCGTGCTCGTGATCGATAAGGTGGTTGTCGATGAACTCCCACGAGCGCTCCGCAGCCGTGCGGAATTGGTTGTTTCCGGATAGCTGGAAGGCATTCAAGAATCCGACTACCGCTTCCGATTGCGCCCACCAATGCTTGTCGCTCTCGACAATCTTGCCATGTTCCGCGGCATGGAGGATCCCGCCATCGGAGTCCACCCCCTGGTCACAAACCGTCTGCGCCATCCGCAGCGCCTGGTCCTCGACCCTCTTTATCAGTTGCCGATCGCCACACATCTTTGCCGCTTCGCACAACAGCCAGCTCCCCTCGATGTCATGACCAAAGGAAACAATCTCGGTCTTCGGCCTCCAGTCTTCCTCGAAGAACAAAAGGAAATGATGGGTCTTGGGATCGATGATGCGAGTCAAGAAGATCTCAACCAGTTCTCGCAAACGCTTCCCGAGCTTAGGGTCCTTGGATGACCGACTTAAGTTCGTGTAGGCCTCCATCATGTGAAGATGCGTGTTCATGGACTTTTTCTCGTCCATGTCTACTTCGCTCAGACGTTGATCGCCCGCGAGAGTCCAGTCGCGTTCGTAAGTCTCAAAGTAGCCGCCAAACCGCTCGTCATGGCTGGTCTGTTCGATGATCTCGTACAAATGAATTGCCTGTCTCAACGCCTCCTGGCTGCGAGTCGCCTCATAATACTCAGCCAGCGCATAAACCGTGAACGCCTGTCCATAAATCCGCTTTTTCATGTCCGACGGTTCTGCACGGTAGTTGAGCATCCAATACACGCCCCCAAATTTTTCGTCCCAGAAATGGCGGAGGATGTAGTCGTAGGCGCGCGTCGCTGCCCTGAGATACCCATCTTCCCGATATACGGAGAAGGCCTTTGAGAATGTCCACAAAATGCGAGCATTGAGGATAAGCCCTTTATCGGCCTTCGCATCGATCACCAGGTTGTTCGAGATCCTTCCGCGGAACCCGCCAAACTCCTCGTCAATCGTGTACTTCAGCCAGAAGGGGAGGATGTTCAATCGCAACTCTTTTTCCGCGCGAGCTCTCAGATCAAACACACGAGTCTCCCTGGAAGGCGTAGAAAGCGCATCCCGATGGAACTAGCTTGCTGCCTTTGTGGTTGATTCCCGGACCATCAGTTCCGGCTTGACGGCGACCTGCCTCGGCCAGTCCTCCTGGCCCTCAAGGCGATCGAGAAGAATCTTGGCGGCAATTTCACCCATCTGGTGCAGGGGCTGGCGAACGGTTGTCAGGCTGGGAGAGTGGAACATCGCCGCCTGAATATCGTCAAAACCTACCACTGAGACATCTTCAGGAACCCGCAAACCGGATTCACGGATCGCGCGAATCGCGCCGATTGCCGAAGCATCGTTGTACGCGAACAACGCCGTAAACGGCTGCTTGCGTTCCAGCAACATCTTGGCGTAGGGATATCCGAGGGCGGGCCCAGACTCTTCGCCAGCCAGCTGAACTGTCAGTTCGGGTCTGATCGGAACACCTAGTTCACGTGCGACCTCAGAAATCGCGCCCCAGCGCTGCGCCGCATCGGAACTGTCCGGGTTCCCAATCATGACAGCGATATTGCGATGTCCCAGAGACACCAGATGCTCTAACGCGAGCTTCACGCCCAAGCGTTGATCGAGGATCACATTGGTTGCGTTTTCCTCCTGGCGATGCCCGGAGACCGCAACCATGGGCAGCGAGATGGAGTATTGCAGGTTCAGATCGATCGTAATGACGCCTTCTGCTCCCCGCTCGAGCAGCAGCTGACTGTACTTCTGGAAAAGCTCTGGGTCGTGGTGGTGAATGCCTGTGATGAAAAAGTAGTCCTTCTGGCGGGCGTATTCCTCGATGCCGGCAATTACCTGACCACCGTAGCCATCGCTGATATCGGTTGGAATCACGCCGATGGTGTATGTCCGCTTATTACGCAGCGAGCGCGCCATCAGGTTGGGTTTGTATTTGAGATCCCGGGCAGCGGCGAAAATCCGATTGCGAGTTCCTTCCGGGATGTGTTTTGCAGAAGGTGAGTTGTTGAGGACCGCCGAAACCGTTCCCGGGGAGAGATGCAACTTTTCTGCAACCAGCTTCAGCGTAACCACCGATTCCGATCCCGCTTTCTTCACGCTCATAACACTCCAAAACACCAACGATATTTCCGCTTTATCCCCGAAGACGAGGTAAACGGGAACCGCTTTAAAGTAGTCCTTCCAAATTTTAACGCAAGCTCAATAAACGATTTTCTTCGTATTATTTCACGTAGTGATCGCGAACTGGAGAGAATTGTAGGGCGGAGTCTTACGGCGAAGCCCGAGAGACCGCCGCAGTAAGCCACGCTATTGCTGGATTCAGGGCGTTAGCCTGCCGGTCGAGAGGTAATCTTGCGAGGGGACACCAAAAGCGTCCGCTACACGGTTGAAGAAGGCGAACATCGCAATAATGTAGACCGCTTCAGAAATCTGATCCTCGCTCCAGCCGCCAGCGCGCAATTTTTGAACATCATTGGCAGTAGAGCGATATGCCGCTTTTGTAATCAATTCCACGTAGTCGAGCAGCGAGCGTTCGGCCGGAGTCAGGCCCGCCTCATCGAGCTTACCCTCGAGAATCGCGTTTACGCATTGATCGCTTGCTCCCTGAACACGCAGGAAGTACACATGACTGTCCAGTCAATACGGGCAATGGTTCAGGTAAGAGACATAGCTGGCAATCATTTCCTTGTGACGGCGGGAGAGGTGGCCTTCGGAAAAATGAACGGTGTTCGAGAACTGAATCACCTGCCGAAGGAAATCCGGTCTGGCACCAAAACACTTGAGGATGCCAGGTACCTGCTTTCGGCCTGATCCTGCCCGCCAGTCGTCGTAGGCGGCCGCGGTATCGCCGGTGGCTTCGGCGTCCTCAATGATCCGAATCTTGGTAGCGGGTTTTTGCCCAGGTTCTGTGCTCATAATCCCTTTATGCTCGTTCCGGAATTTCCGCGCGCGAAAGGTTCGGGTGGCGCGGGCGTTCCCGCGAACGAAAACAACCAGTACGCGGGAATGCCCGCTAGAACAACAGCTCCCCCGAGCCCGGCCTGAATCGGGCTGTGCCCGGCGAGCAGCACTAAAAGAGTAGTAATTAGCAAAAGAAATATGACTACAGGGACAGGATAGAGCGGCGCTCGAAAAAGCGGAGCCGTTCCTATATTCCGCCATCGCGCCAGGATAAGTCCCGCCCCAGCCATGGCCAAGAAGACGACGGCTACAAAGATGAAGTACTCAATGATTTTTTGAAAGCTACTCACAGCTACCAGTACGGACGAAATCGTGCCTTGAATGAGAATTGCACTCACCGGTGTGCCGAAACGCGGGCTGATTTCGGATACGCGCCGAAAGAAAAGACCGTCTTGTGCCATCGCATAGTACACCCGGGGTGCAGACATGATCAGCGCCGCCAGGCTGCTGAACACGCAAACCATCACAATCGCAGCAAATATCTTTCCGCCTAGGGGACCGAACAACACGCTTCCTGCCTGCGCCACAAAGGTTTGGTTCGAGGTAACACCCGCAAGCGGCGCGAGATACAGAAAAGCCGCGCTAACCAGAATGTAGACGGCGGTTACGAGCAGTGTTCCGAATAGCATGGCACGCGGTAGGGTACGGCCGGCGTCGCGCACCTCGCCGGAGATCTTGCTTACGTCCCACCACCCACCGAAGGAAAAGAATGCGCCAACCATTGCCGCTCCCAAAGCTCGGAGCAACGGCAGCGAACCGGGCCTCTGCGCGACAAAAGGAAGGAAGTTCGACCACGAGCCAAGGCGCAGCGAGAAACCCCACACCACCAGTACGGCGAGGAGCCCGAGCTTTAGCCATGTACTCCAGCGCAGCACACCAGCGCTCACTCGGATGCTGAGCATGTTCAAGGTGCAGAGTAGCCAGATGACAGCCACGGCAACCAACTTCATGGCTATCGAGGACAGGGGAAGAATATAGCCGAAATAGCCGGCCAGCCCTACTCCGAGCGCGGCCGTGAGTCCGGGATCGAGCACCAGTAAGCACATCCAGCCGTAGAGGAAAGCGGTTCCGCGGCCAAACGTCTCTTCGAGAAAAACGTAAACCCCGCCATCGCGAGGGAAGCGTGCGGCCAGTTCTCCATAGGTAAGCGCACCGCAGACGGTCAAAATTCCGACCACGACCCAGACCAGCAGCAGATAAAAAGGAGAACCCAGCGACTTGGCCATTTCCGCGGGAGTGAGGAAAATTCCTACGGCGATGGTTTCTCCTGCCACCGCGGCCACGGCCGACGCCAGCCCAAGTTGACGCCGGGGCGCCCGATAAGACAAAGAGCCAGCGCTCGTCTCGGTAGAAGAGTTCATCGCGACGAAGACTTCAATCGGCAAAGCGTATTCAGAGTTACCAATTCGATCAATAGTACAAAAAAATCGCGGCGCAACCGCCGTTCTACTACTTTCGGAGTATTGCTCTGGTTTAGGAGATCTCTGGATAATCGCAGCACTTTTGAGTCTGAAAGCCGCTCGGTCGAAGTGTTTGGTCCGCGTTCGAAATCCATAAAGTCTCTCCAGGAAACCCGCATGAGCAAAGCAATCAAACTCGTATTCTTGGCTATACTCGCATGCGCTTGCGCTGTGGCGCAGCAGATCACCGGAAGCATCCGCGGCAATATCTCTGATCCAACCGGTGCGGTCATACAGAACGCGGCCATCACCGCGCGGCAGATTGAAACAGGTCTTACCCGAACCACAATGTCGGATTCGGCCGGCACCTTCTTATTGCTTGAGCTGCCGGTGGGCCACTACCAGCTCGAAGCGTCGGCTGCCGGCTTCCGGAAGTACTTTCAGGAGGGAATCACACTCAACGTCAATGAAAGCGCAAACGTCCCGATTCGCCTGGCGGTGGGAACGGAAGGTGAAAAAGTCCAGGTTCAAGCCGACGCCCAACTCATCCAGTCAACCGTCACCAGTCTGGGACAGGTGGTGCAGGAGCGGGAGATTCTCGATCTCCCCCTGAACGGCCGAAATTTTTCGCAGCTTGGTACCTTGCAGCCGGGAGTCATGCCGCTGACGGCCGGCTTGCAGGAAGCGGGTGGCTCGTTGCGAGCCGGACAGCCCTATGCTGTCAACGGACAGCGACCCGAGTCCAATAACTTCTTGATCGACGGTGCGAACAACCTCAACGGTGTCGATGGAGGCTTTGTTTTGGTGCCGCCAATTGACGCAATTGAAGAATTTCGTATCATCACGCACAGCTCAAATGCCGAGTTCGGAACCAGCCTCGGCTCGACCACCAATGTCATCACGCGCTCGGGAAGCAACAGATTTCATGGCGCGCTTTGGGAGTTCTTGCGGAACGACATCTTCGATTCGACTGGATACCTGGCAACCTCAAAGGAGCCACTCAAGCAGAACCAGTTCGGTGGAAGCGTCGGTGGACCCATCCGTCACGACAAGACCTTCTTCTTTGGTTTCTATGAGGGGTTCCGCAACCGGCAGGGAAAAAGCGTCGGTAGCACAGTTCCGTCCATAGCGGAGAGGCAAGGCGACTTCGGACAGTTGTGCCAAGCCGGGTTCTTTTCGAGCGGCCCAATGACAGGGTTCTGCCAGGATCCCAGCGGACAACTCTTTAATGTCTTTCTGAACCAGCCCTATCCGTTCAACCAGATGCCTGCTCCGAGTGCAAGCGATCCGTCGAGCATGAGCCAGTTCTCGTTGAACCTGCTGAGCCTTTTCCCGCAACCGAACTGTGACGCGAATGTTTACTGCTCCACGCAAACGCGGCGCGACGATACCGACGAGTTCGGGATTCGCTTGGACCATTACCTCACACCGGCCGACAACCTTAATTTCCGGTACATGTTCAGCAAGGGCACGGTATTCGATCCTCTCTCCCCAGCCGGCGCCAGCGTTCCCGGATTCCCGGTGGGCGAGGATCATCGCGCCCAGAACTTCGTGGCCCAGGAAACCCATACGTTCTCTCCGTCGATGATCGGTCAGCTGCGTATCTCATACCTGAGAAACAAGTTTCTGGTTGATCAACATCTCAACCACACATCGCCTGCGAGCCTCGGATTTACCTATTCCCCAAGTCTTCCGGACGCAGCCGGCCCGCCATTCATCCAGGTCAATGGATACACAACCACCGGGGATCCGATTACCGGTCCGCGTAACACCTACGAGAATGCTTTCGATTATTCAGGATCGCTGAGTTGGGTTCATGGTTCCCATGAGTTGAAAGTGGGCGGTGGTTTTCAGAATCTGGAGATCAACGCACTCCAGGGCATCGCGACCAACGGGTTCTTCGTCTTCGTGCCGTTCCCGGTCACCAATTCATTCGCCAGCTTTCTCTGGGGACGTCCGGTGGTCTTCCTGCAAGGTCGCGGAAACTTCTCGCGCGGAATTCGCGGGCACTCATTCGATGCCTATGCACAGGACACCTTCAAGGTTACCAGCCGCCTGACCGTGAACTACGGCTTGCGTTACGAGCTGCCCTCGCCTTACACCGAGATTCACAACCGGCAGACGCTATGGATTCCAGGTCGTCAGTCGACGGTCATGCCTACGGCTCCTGCGGGCTTGCTCTATCCCGGCGACCACGGGGTCCCTGAGGGCCTGATTCCGACCTTCAAGAAAGGGTTCGCACCCCGTGTGGGCATTGCCTATGACCCGTTCGGAGATTCCAAATGGCTTATCACCGCCGCATATGGAATCTTTTACGAGCCGTATTACACAGGGCAGGGTGGTCCACTGCAGTCGCCGATCAGCGCGCCACCGTACCTCCAGACACCCCAGGTTGGACTCTCCTCTTTCTTTTTCAACATGCAGGATCCCTTTAATGGGAATCCCCCCATTGCCGGGCAGTTCTCGACACCGCTCACGAACCTCACGGTCAGTCCCAATCTCCCATTGCCGTATGCGCAGAACTGGGATCTCAACATTCAACACGCCCTGCCAGCCCAAATGCTCCTCGAGATTGGATATGTCGGCACCAAGGGCACGCACCTGCCGCGTTTCATCGAGGGAAATCCGACGCACTACATTCCTGGCATCGACCCGAGCACGAACCAGCCGTACTCGACCTCCGGCAATGCCGACCGTCGACGTCTTTACTCGGGATGTACGCTCGATCCCTCTACCCAGTGCATCTATTCGTCTGCGGGGTTGATTAGCGGAATTTCGAACTCCGCATATAATTCGCTGGAGGCAAGCCTTCGCAAACGCTTTAGCCGGGGGATGTCCTTTCTGGCTTCTTATACCCTGTCGAAGACCATCGACGATGCATCGTCGTTCAACATGACCGGGTCTGCCGCGAAGCCCGTCGCGGGTGAGAATGATCTCGCTCAGGACCCCCAGAATCTGGCGGCCGAACGTGGACGTTCGCTGTTCGACGCCCGCCATCGCTTCGTCTTCAGCTATCAATGGAGCTTGCCATTTTTCAAAGAGGCTCACGGCCTGACCAGGAACGTGCTTGGCGGGTGGCAGTTGAACGGCATCGCCACACTGATGAGCGGAACCCCATTCACCGTCTTTGATTCGAATGATGTCTCGGTACAGGGCAGTGCGCCCGAGATCACCGGGTTCTCGGCGAACCGCCCGAACCTGGTACAGGGGCAGAATCCCAACGCTGGCCCGCGTCGCCCCGACAATTGGCTGAATGCGAGTGCTTTTCAGCGCATCATTCAGGACGCGAACTCGCCCGTACAGCAGTTCGGCAGCGCAGGCCGCAACATCGCGCAAGGCCCCGGCTATGCCAATTGGGACTTTTCCGTGTTCAAGAATTTCCGAGTTGCGGAAGGGAAGGAGTTCCAGTTCCGAGCAGAGCTGTTCAATATCCTGAATCACACCAACTTGCGGCTCCCTGATAGTGATATCAGTTCGCCCACGTTTAACCAGATCCTAGAAGCGCAACCACCACGGCTCGTCCAATTTGCCTTGAAGTTCTTGTACTAAGGATTCTGGGACAATGTCCTTGAGCGAGGGCGACCCAGGCGGGCCTTCTGGGTCGCTCTATTTTCGCCTACGCTAGCGGTCTGGGGCGAACCCGGCCGCTGGGAGGCAGTTCGGTTCGAGGTGATTCGGCCTCGTTCTAGCAGGTGTTGTCCCGCATCAGGGGCACAGAGGTCAGCGGTTATCGCCAATCCGCCTCGTTGCCGCTGTCCAGCGGCTTCGTTATGATTGATCAATGAGTTTTGCCGACACCGTCGTATTGTTCGTTCTGGCCCTGCTGCTGTTTGGGCCCAAGAAGCTGCCCTTGATTGCCAAGCAGATCGGCAAAGCTCTAAACCAGGCCAAGCGCGCTTCGAATGAATTTAAATCCCAGATCGAAGCTGAAATTAGCCAGATTGAATATCAGGAGCGGCAGCAAAAGTATGAAGAGGAGCGGAAGATTCTGCCTGCTGAGCCGCCGGCAGGAGCTGTAGCCGCAACCTCGCCGGAGCTCCCGCCGCCTCCCCAGGAAGGCGGTCCTGTGAACGGGAATGTAAACGCCACCCACGATACCACCAATGCCTGAGACTCCCACGCTGGAACAACCTGCGGTCGAAGAAGAGCGGATGCCGTCCATGAGCTTCCTCGAACACTTGGAAGAACTCCGCACCCGCATTTTCCACGCCGTCGTTGCCATCGCCTGCGGCATGGTGCTCTGCTGGTTTATTCGGGAACGTCTGGTGACGTTCATGACCGAGCCCATTATCGAGGTGCTGAAAGCCAAAGGGCAAGCCGACAAGCTGGTCTACCTCAACCCCACTGAGCCATTCAACCTTTACTTGAAGATTTGCGCGCTTGCCGGCCTATTTATTACCTCTCCGTATGTGCTCTATCAGGTCTGGCTGTTCATTTCGCCCGGACTCTACCGTCGCGAGAAGAAGTATGTTGTACCGTTCATGGCCTCCAGCATCTTGCTGTTCGTGGCCGGCGGCTACTTTGGGTATCGCATGGTTTACCCCGCGGCACTGGATTTCTTGATCGGAATCGGGCGCCAGTTCGCGGCGATGATCACCATTCACGAGTACACCGACCTATTTCTCACCGTGATTCTTGGCCTAGGTATTGTCTTCGAGATGCCCATCCTGGTTTTCTTTCTGGCGCTCATGGGGGTGGTCAGTGCGGGTTGGATGTGGCGTAACATCCGTTACGCCGTCCTTGGGATCTTTATCGTTGCTGGCGCACTCGCGCCCACCCCTGACATCAGCAGCATGGTGATCTTCGCCTCTCCGATGCTCCTCCTCTACCTTGTGAGTATCGGGATTGCCTGGTTCGTCCATCCCACCCAGAGGAGAGCGCGTGAGGCAAAGCGAACCAAGGCCTAAGCCCAGCCCGGTGAAGCTGGTTTGTTGCGGGCGGGCCGTACTGGCAATGGCAGTGTTGCTGCTTGCTGCCAGTTGTGCACGCACCTCATCGACCAATACCAGCGAGACAAAACCCTCTCGAGAACCCTCTGCTGAGGTTTCCCCAGTACCGCCGGACACTCAGCCTCCAGAGTTCAACGCTAGCCGGGCCATGCAATACGTGAAAGAAATCGTTGCCCTTGGCCCGCGCCCGCTAGGCAGTGAAGGCCACAAGAGAGCCGAGAATTACATTCTGGCCCATTTAAAAGGCGATCAGGTGGAACGCGACGATTTCGAGATCACAACGCTTGAAGGCCGCTTTCCGGTTCACAACATCATCGCCCGTTACCCCGGCACGAAGGATGGCGTGATTGTCTTGGCCAGCCACTACGACACCAACTGGCCTTTGCGCAAGGAGAACTACGTAGGAGCCAACGATGGCGCTTCTTCGAGCGCGTTGTTGCTTGAGATTGCAAATCATTTGCGGGGCAAGAAGCGAAACGGGTACAGCGTTTGGCTCCTCTGGGACGATGCTGAGGAGTCCATGAAGTTGCCCTGGGACGACGCCGAAAGCCTGTATGGTGCGAAACATTTAGCCGATCAATGGCAGGCCCGTGGAACGCTGCAGAAGATTAAGGCATTTCTGCTGGAAGACATGATCGGCGATGCCGACCTCAACGTCGAGCGGGACGTGAACTCAACCCAATGGCTGGAAGACCTGATAGCCCAGGCCGCGACCGGCCTGGGTTACCAGTCGCATTTTTTTGGGCGGGAGATCGGGGTGACGGATGACCACACGCCATTCCTGAGCCGCGGTGTTCCCTCGGCGGACCTGATCGACCTCGACTACGGTTATAACAACGTTTTCCACCACACCATCCACGACACCCTCGACAAGCTCAGCCCCAGAAGTCTGGCCGTTGTTGGTACGGTGACACTGCAAACCGTCCGTATGCTAGACCAGCGGTAATTGGCGGGCAAGATGCGTTTTTTGCGCGTCATTGGTGTCCCTATATAGAATTGTCATTCCGAGGAGCAGATGCGACGAGGAACCTGCCGTTTTTCAATTATTTCGACTGCACCAGCCATTCCCGCTCGTAATTCCATCGCTGTCCGAGTGAATCAGTGACCGAAACTCTCGCCTGGATTTTGTTCAACGTTTTCGTCGCCCTAATGCTGGTGCTCGACCTGTTCGTCTTTCACCGCCGTTCCGAAGCGCTTAGCATGAAGCAGGCGCTCGGCTGGAGTGCTTTTTGGATTTCCCTAGCCGCCATCTTTGCCGTGCTCCTGGGCGCATGGCAGGGCAAGACCGCAGCTTTGGAGTTCTCAACCGGGTACGTGATTGAACTCTCGCTTAGCGCCGATAATCTCTTTATCTTCCTCATGGTTTTCCGCTATTTCCACCTGCCCCAGGAAGAGCAGCACCACGTGCTTTTTTGGGGGATCATCGGTGCGATCGTCATGCGTGCAATCTTTATCTTCGCCGGCGTCGGCTTGATTCACCGTTTCCACTGGATCATCTACGGCTTCGGAGCCCTGCTGGTCATCACTGGCATACGGATGCTCTTTAGACATGGAGAGCAAGTGCACCCCGAAAGGAATCCCCTGGTGCGGGCCTTCCGCCGGTTTTTCCCGGTAACTCAGAACTACGAAGGCGGCAAGTTCTTCGTTCGGCGCGATCGGCTTTATGCCACTCCGCTGTTGCTCGTCTTGCTCGTAATAGAAACCACCGACTTGCTCTTTGCCGTAGATTCGATCCCCGCAGTGCTTTCTATTACGCTGAATAGCTTCATCGTCTATACCTCGAACATCTTCGCCATCCTCGGTTTACGATCGTTGTTCTTCGCCCTTTCCTCTTTGCTGAACATCTTTGAGTACCTGCACTACGGAATCTCCTGTGTCCTGGTTTTTGTGGGCATGAAGATGATCCTCTCCCGCTCTTACCCGATTCGTACGGAAATTTCGCTGATTGTGGTGGCCACGATTCTCCTGGTCACGATTGTCGCTTCACTCTGGAAACGAAAAAGGGTCGACGAGGCCCCCGCTTCCTAGCGGGCTTCCGCCTCACCCGGTTGCGTGGACGTCAAAGCACGCCTCCCCCGGGAAGTTCGCAAGCTGATGCCGCCCAGCGGCAATCCCGTTCTGAAAGCGATCTTGGGGCAGCAGCGGCCAAACCCGGAGTGGCCTCGATGGCGACCTTGGCGAACAGCCTTGCGCAGGTGATAGGGCCTATCGGGTTGTTATGCAGCCCTTCGTCGGGAAGTCAGCTGGGGAACCATAAGATCTCGCGAAGGGACTGGAAGTTTGAATCACGATCATACAAAGGAGATCTTATCGTCGCTGACGAGCGAATGTTTCTTGAACCTGACATCATTATGGTCAGGGAAGTCGGTCCGGTATTGTGCTCCCCGGCTCTCCTCGCGCGCCAATCCTGATCGCGCTACGAGTCTTCCTACAATGTGCAAGTTACGTGCCTCAAACTCGCGACGACCATGAGGCGGCTTGAGTTGTGAACCGATCTCTTCCAGGCGCTGGATTGCCTGCTTCAGCCCCGCCCCGGTGCGCACAATGCCGGCCTGCTTCCACATGAGTTCCTGAATCTGAGTGATCGTCGCTTCGATGGGTACAGGCAAAGGCCCGTTGGAATATGCCGCTGCCGGGGGTGCTTTCGGCACCCGATGTGGTGGGAGCTTGAGTTCATTCCGCATCCTTCTCCCTGCCCGCGCCCCAAAAACCAGACCCTCCAGCAGGGAATTACTGGCCAGGCGATTGGCCCCGTGCACGCCCGTTCCTGCCGCCTCTCCAGCCGCGTACAAGCCACCGAGTGTAGCGCGGCCGTCCAAATCAGTGCGCACGCCTCCCATGGCGTAGTGGGCGGCCGGGCGAACGGGAATGAGTTCGCTGGTGATGTCGATGTTGTACTGCATGCAGGTCGAGAAAATTCGGGGGAAACGTTTCTTAACGTGGTCAGAATCGAGATCTGTGAGGTCCAGATAAACCACAGGATCTTTTGCCCGGCTGCGCTCAAGTTCATGCATGATGGCCCGGGCCACCACGTCGCGCGGAGCAAGCTCTCCCAGGGAGTGATATTTGGGCATGAAGCGCGCCATCTCCATGTTGCGCAGATGAGCGCCCTCGCCGCGGAGCGCTTCCGAAAGAAGAAATCGCGGTGCTTTCGTCAGATACAACGCGGTGGGATGAAACTGTATGAACTCGAGATCTGTAACCTGGGCCCCAGCGCGGTATGCCATCGCCACACCGTCTCCGGTGGCAACTCCCGGGTTCGTTGTATTTGCATAGAGTTGCCCCATGCCGCCGGTTGCGAGCAGGACTGCGGATGCCGGAATGGTGGCATGCTGGCCATGCTCATCGATTACCTTTACCGCGCAGACGCGGCCATCTTCGACGAGCAAATCAGTCGAGAACTCAAACTCCCGGACGAAGATTTCTTTCAGCGTCTTGGCTTTGGCATAGAGCGCGCGCAGAATTTCCCGTCCGGTGGAATCGCCATGCGCGTGCAAGATGCGATTCCGGCTATGTGCGCCCTCCCGCCCGAAGGTAAGCTTTGTGCCTTCGCGGTCGAATTGAGTGCCCCATGCGATCAACTCTTCGATACCTTGCGGGGCTTCCTCGACCAGCACTTTCGCCGCCTCCGGATTGCACAGCCCATCTCCGGCATTCAGAGTATCTTGAAGGTGCAGGCTGATTTCATCCTCATCGCTAAGGGCCGCGGCGATCCCGCCCTGGGCGTACTGCGTACTCGAGTCGGTGACTTCTCGCTTGGCGAGGACCAAAACGCGCCCGGCTGGAGCGAGTTCAATGGCCGCGCGTAATCCGGCCACTCCGGCGCCAATGATAAGGAAGTCAGTCTCCGGGAACTGGGCTGGCATGTGCTGGAATGGTAACACCGCGAATTAGCGCGATTCCAGCTCTGCCCGCAGCCACCCGCGGAACCGAATCGGCTTGCTATGATGAATTCAGTGCTGCGCATTCCCATCAAGACCAAGTCTCATGCCTACGAAGCCGTGATCGAGCATGGTGCGTTGGCCCGGGCCGGCGAATTGATTCGCAAGAGCTTAGGCGGCGAGACGCCTCGGGCGTTCGTGGTCACCGTTGCCCCCGTTCGTCGTCGGTGGGGCAAGATGCTTGCGCGTTCTCTGGACACTGCCGGATTTGTTTCCGCCTTCGTCGAAATGCGCGACGGCGAGACTTACAAGCGCATGTCGACCGTAGACCAGTTGGCGGAAAATCTTGTGCGTCTCGGCGCCGATCGCAGAGCGCTCGTGATTGCCTTTGGCGGCGGCGTAGTCGGAGACGTTGCTGGGATGCTTGCGTCAGTCTATATGCGCGGGGTGAAGCTGGTGCAGATTCCCACGACCGTGCAGGCACAACTTGACGCCGCCATCGGCGGAAAAACCGGCGTGAATCTGCGGTCGGGAAAGAATCTGGTAGGTACGTTTTATCAGCCCGAAGTCGTTCTTATCGACCCAGCGACTCTCGAAACTCTCCCTCCGCGCGAATTCCGTGCCGGAATGTACGAAGCCATTAAGGCCGGAATCATCGGTAAACCGGAATTGTTTGACCAACTGGTAAGAGTCACGATCAAGCGATTGCGCGAAAATGCCAAAGCGGTGACATACGCGATCTCGGAATCAGTAAAACTCAAAGCCGACATTGTCTCCGCGGATGAAAGGGAAAGCGACCTCCGCCGTGTTCTCAACCTTGGACACACTCTTGGTCACGCCCTCGAAGCCGCCACCGACTACAAACATTTTCTTCATGGAGAAGCCGTTGCTTGGGGGATGAACGCGGCCGCGCGTATTGCCCTGGACATGAGTGTGTGTGATCCCTCAACCTACGAGCGCATTCGAGACGCGGTTCACGCCTGGGGTCCATTGCCCGATATAAATATTCAGAATGCAAAAGCTTTGAAGCTGTTGCGTTCCGATAAGAAGACCGAGGCGGGAACCATTCACTTTGTTCTGCCTCGAGAAATCGGAAGAGTCGAAATTGTCAAGAATGTCCCCGAAAGTGCCATCGTAGCCGCCTTGGCGGAGATCCGTAGGTTTTCCCGTGCCTGAAAAACCGCCGGCGCAGGTGCGAGGGGCTGCTCCCCAAGGGGTCACTGACCCGGAGTCTGCTTCTCGCGCGGTCCGTGAGATGTTCACCTCCATCGCGCCGCGCTATGACCTGCTTAACCACCTTTTATCTGCCAATGTCGATAGGCTCTGGTGGCACCGCACGGCACGGACCTTTCGCTTGATCCTGCGCGGCCCAGCTGCCACGGCGCTCGATCTCTGCTGCGGCACTGGCGACATGGCATTGGCTCTTCGTAAGCAAAGTAGCGACGCCAGGATTATCGGCGCCGATTTCTCTCATGCCATGTTGACGCGCGCGTTCGCGAAACCCCCTGCCGGATCTCCGATCACTTGGATCGAAGCAGACGCACTGCGTCTGCCGTTCAAAGACAACAGTTTTGACCTGGTCACCTCAGCGTTCGGCTTTCGCAATCTTGCCGATTACGATGCCGGGCTGCGAGAAATATTTCGTGTCCTGCGGCCTGGCGGCGAATGCGGAATTCTCGATTTCAGTGAACCCGGCGGCTTGGTTGGCAAGATTTACAACGTGTACTTTAAGTCGGTCCTGCCGCGAATCGGAAGACTAGTTTCGGGTAATGAACGAGCGTATGCCTACCTTCCGGCCTCGGTGAAGCGCTTTCCATCACCACCCGAACTCATTGGACGAATGCAACAGGCGGGCTTTCAGGAAACCTCCTGGACCCCATACACATTTTCAATTGCAGGGTTATTCAGGGGGAAGAAAGGCTAAACTCCTGGCTCGCAACGGCATCTCGGGTTTTAACCAGCGGGTCGGGAATGCTGCTTCGGTACTAGGTTAGTAGGTCATTTGAAGCACTCTGCAAACGCCTCCGCGATCGGATATTTGATTACGTTTTTGTACTCGGGGCCCAGAAACTCCTGCAGGCGCGCTGTATCCATCACGGTATCGGAAAGCACGTAAGGCATGATGTCGGGCGGAATCGTTGAGATGCGCATCTTCCAGAAGAACTGCAACACTAGGTCAAACAGTCTCTCCGTGGGAACGCGAACCAGCTTTGCTCGAGCGATACTCACGCATTGCTCATACGTCAAAGGCGTTCCACGGCCAGCCACGTTAAGGACCGTAAGCCGCTGCGCCTCCGGATCGGTTTTCTTCAAGATGTGGGCGACTAGCCTTGCCACATCGTCGATATGAACAAACTGAATGCGGTTCTCCAGATACTTCTTACCTGAGGGCAGCATGCAGGGTAGGCGCTTCTTCGCTTCACGCATGCGTTCCGCGCGTTTGCTGCTCCCCCCTGGAATTCCGCGAAACGCCTCCATGAAATAGTTGTCCAGGTTGGCACCGGCGAAAATGTGCGGCCGCAAAATGTAAGCGCTGCAGCCCCGTAAGGCTGGCGCCCGTTGTTGCACTACGCGATCGGCTTCCATCTTCTGTACGCCAAACTGATAGGTATGCGCCGCGAGGGGAGTCTCTTCGGCAGCTGGCTTGGAGAGATCCGGGCCGTATGCCGAGACACTGCTGAGAAAAATGAACTTCTCAACCATTGGCCAGTCGCGGTTGGCCTCGGTCACCGCTTCCATCACCCTGGCGGTTCCGGGGACGTTCGTTTTCCAGATGCGTTCCGGATCAAGCACTCCGGTGCGCACTGCATCCATTACAAAAGCCATATGGAGCACGGCAACCGGCCGCACATCCTTAAAGAGTTGGAGCAACTGTAGGCAGGACGCTTCTTCCGCCAAATCCATCTGCTCAAATTGCAGAGGATGATTGGTTTCAGGGGCGCGGAAGTCTACGCCGACCACGCGGAATGACCCGAGGAGAGGCAGAAGCCGACTTCCCAGGTTTCCGGAGATTCCCGTCACTACGATGGACGGTAGAGAGTCTCCCATTTACTTCTTTCCGGAGGGCTCGGTTCCTGTTGACGGTGCGTTTGGTTTAGCTCGTTCGCCCGGTTCTTTAAGTGATGGGGGCGCTGGCCCGGCGAAATAAGCTTCATCAAGTTTGGTCTTTTCGACTGCCGTCTTCTGCAAGTCTTGACGTGCCTGCTGCACTTTCTGCAGCTGCAGCGCCCGCGTGATCTCCGGCTTCACCTCCTCGAGAGGCTGGTCCTTCTTAGCCTCCACCTTATAAATCATGTAAGCCTGGGGATTGTTAAGCACCGGCGATACCTCGCCGACTTTCAAATCGAACACAGAGGCATCGCTAGGAGGGAAGTGTGCTTTCGCGACATTGTCCACGCGGGTCGCGGTCGCCTTCAGGTTCTGTCCGGCAAAGTTGTACGCTTCTTGCTGCAATTTGGTAAAGTCTTCGCCGGCTACCGCGCGAGCCCGGAGCTTGTCGGCTTCTTCTTTCATCGCGGCTTCAGACGCTGCGCGCTGCTTCTGTGCATCGGGATTGGTCGAATTCTGGGAAGCGACATCCGCCGGTTTCTGCCTGGGGACGAAAATCTTGTCATAGCTGAGCAGTTGAAAGTCGTTGGTGTGCTCCTTGTAGTAGGCTGCTATGTCCGCATCCGAAACTTGTGTCGCCGCCTTCTCGAGGCTCTGCTGCCCCAGCTGGGCGAGTGTTTGTAAGCGCTGAAGCTGAAGCTGGACCTCAAATTCGGGAGTCTTATCGAGGCCCTGATCATGGGCTCTTTGGGCCAGTACCAATGCCGTCGCATAGCGCGAAGCGAAGCCCTTTTGTTGCGGTTTAGGCATATTCGGCATCATCGTATTCACGATCTTCTCGAACTCCGCACGAGTTACCACGGTCTTACAATCGGCGGCCGCCGTGCCCTTGTCGCACACGCCTTCAATGGTAATCACCGGCGCGTCGGGAGATATCTTTTGTTCGGGAGTGGAAGCTGGAAGGTCTTGTACCGGTTTGCTGTTCCGTGGCTCTACGACAGGCCCGGAATTCGATTGGGCCGCGCAAGCGCCTGCTACCAGCACGCAAACCAGCCCGGTTACGAGTGTTCTCAAGAGAAATCCTCCAAAGTTTTCCTGGATAAGAAATCGTAGCACAGGAGACGGGCGCCGCCGGCTGGCACCACCATGGACAGTACGAAGCTCAAGTGGAGCATAGGTTTTGCGCGATAATTGCAGGCATGGCTGAAGTTCCAGTGATGGCCCGCCAAGAGCTTGGCTCGCAATCCATGCGAGCTGAGAAGCGATCGGTTGCAGCTCATTCCGTCCTTGCCGCCATTGCCATCACCGTATTGAAGGTTGTTGTTGGTATCAAGACGGGCAGTTTAGGAATTCTCTCTGAAGCCGCCCATTCAGGCCTCGATCTCATCGCCGCCATCATCACCTTGTTTTCCGTCCGTGTTTCCGATAAGCCCGCCGATGCCGATCACCAGTATGGGCATGGCAAAGTGGAGAATTTCTCAGCCTTTATCGAGACCGGACTCCTGCTTCTCACGTGCCTGGTGATCGTGTACGAAGCCATCAAACGTCTCTTTTTCCATCATGTCGAGATCGAACCCTCCCTCGCGGCTTTCCTCGTGATGTTTATTTCCATTGCCGTGGATTTCTGGCGATCGCGCGCTCTGGGGCGCATCGCCGAAAAATATGACAGCCAGGCGTTGCAGGCTGATGCACTGCACTTCTCAACCGATATTTGGTCCAGTGTGACAGTGATCCTTGGTCTCGCACTGGTTCTTGCTGGCAGAAAACTCGACATTCCCTGGCTGATCGATGCTGATCCCATTGCTGCTTTGTTTGTCGCCGGATTGGTTTTGTTCGTAAGCGCACGGCTTGCCCGGAAGACAATCGACGCTTTGTTGGATACTGCTCCGAGAGGAGTTCGCAGCAAGATTCTCGTTGCCATCGGCAAGATTGACGGTGTCCTCGAGGTAGATCGCGTCCGTATCCGTCGCGCCGGGAATCGCTACTTCGCAGACGTTTCGGTGGGTTTGGCCCGCAATGTTACCTTCCAGCGATCCGGCCAGGTGGCAGACGAAATTACTCGCACCGTGCACGCCACTCTTCCGAACACCGATGTGATGGTCCATTCCATTCCCCGGGCGGCGTCTGCGGAGAACGTTTTTGACCGCGTGCGAGCGGTTGCCACCCGCCACAATCTCAACGTTCACGATGTGAGTGTTCAGGACCTCGATGGCCGCCTCTATGTCGAGCAGCACCTTGAACTGGATGAAAACCTCCCAATCCGGGAAGCTCACGATCGGGCCAGTGAATTGGAGAGCGAGATTCGAGAGGAAGTGCCCGAAGTGGCATCGATTCTCACCCACATCGAAAGTGAGCCCGCGACCATTGAGGCCGGCGAGCAGTTGCAAAAAGACGCCCACCTTGAAGAGAGGCTCAAGAAGCTTGCCCATGAATTTCCGGAGATACTAGATCTCCACGATATGCAGGTAAAGCGCGTGCGCGACCATGTGTACGTCTCTTGCCACTGCACTTTCCCCGACGAGCTCCCCTTAGGTCGCGTCCACGACATCTGCACGGCTCTTGAAATCCGCTTTAAGCAGGAGGCGCCGGAGTTGTTCCGTGTACTCATCCACCCCGAGCCCAGCACCGACAACCGGAGATGACCATGTTCACAGCCGAAGCAAAATGGACGGAGCAATTTCAATTTGCGGCCACCACCAACTCCGGTCACACGTTTCTGATCGATGGCGATTCCAAAGTCGCAAGCAGCCCCATGGAGCTCGTGCTCGCAGCTCTTTGTGGCTGCACAGGCTACGACGTAGTCAGTATCCTGCAAAAGAAGCGCGAGCCGTTCACGGCCGTGGAAGTCATCGCCAAGGCTGAAAAGGCTCCCCAGCCACCGCGCGTCTACACTGAAATCGAAATGCTATATCGCGTGCGAGGAACAGTGTCGCGTAAAGCGGTTGAGGATGCCGTGCGTTTGTCGGAAGAAAAATATTGTTCAGTCTCAGCCATGTTAGGTAAGGTGGCCAAAATCACTTATCGCATCGAACTGGACAACATGTGACCAGCGCGGGTCCCACTCTTTCCGGCGAGAAGACTCATTCCTATCGTGGATACCTCTACATCGCCTGCTCTGCACTCCTCTGGGGGATTTCGGCTTCGCTCGGCCGTGCGGCGTTCACCGGAAAATTGTTCCCGTCACGGGGGATTGCTCATATCGATCCTCTGATTCTTTCGCAGGCACGCACCACGTTCTCATTTCTGGTGGTGCTCCTCGGCTTACTATTCACTCGAGGTCCGGCACGTTTGCGCATGCCTTTGACGGATCTGGGAAGAACCCTTGCTCTCGGTCTAGCTGGCGTCGCGGCCTCGAACTATTTTTACTACCTCGCGATCCAGCGGACGAACGTGGCCACCGCGATCATCATTCAGTACACCGCTCCCGTCTGGGTTTTGCTCTACATGGTCGTGCGGAAACTGGAGCGTGCCACCCTGCCAAAAATGATTGCCGTGGCCCTCGCCATCTTTGGAATTGCCTTAGTCATTGGCCTGCTCGGGCACGGCGAGCTGCGACTCGATTCCCTGGGAGTGACGGCGGCTCTGATCGCGGCTTTCTCATTTTCCTACTACAACGTGTTTGGCCACTCGATCCTAGAGCGCTACGACCGCTGGACCGTGCTCTTGTTCACCACGATGTCAGCTTCGGTGTTCTGGATTTTCGTCAATTCGCCATGGAAGATTACGGCTGCGCACTATACGGGGTCGGCTTGGGGATTCCTCTTTGGGTTTTCGCTTTTGTCCGTCCTGTTGCCATTCACGTTCTATTTTGCCGGGTTGCAGCACTTGAGTCCTTCAAAGGCGATCATAGTCAGTTGCCTGGAACCTGTCTTTACTATTCTGATCGCTGCCGCTGCCTTGCACGAATCAGTGCACCCTTTGCAGGCTGTGGGCATGATAATGGTCCTGTCTGCCATTCTGGTTGTGCAGCGCCCAGCTGGTAACGACAAGGCTCAGCTCATCGAACCCGTGGACTAAGAAAGAATCAAATTTCGCCTGCTATTCCGATCGAATGTCCCCGGTCGCCGTCGTAGGAGACCCGCTCTACCTTCGCGAGTATCGCAACCCCTCGTTTTATCCTGAAAATCGCGATCCAACATCTCCTTCTAGGACATTGCGCAACCCTAAACTTCTTCCCGCGCGCACGCCGCCGTAAAACTATCTGGCACTTTCGAGCTATTTACACTTCATAATCACTGCATCATGCTCGGTACATGTTGGCCCCATTCGCTACACGAATCGTCCTTGGCGTCGTCGTTCGCCTTCTGGCCATCGGCGGCTGGTTGGTCTCTATGGCCGTCGTCGCCTTCTTGATTATCGAGAGCGAACGTAGGCGGTTGAGCAAACTGTCAGCATTTATTTCTCAGAACAAATATTGAGGAAGGTCAGGGAGCACGCGCCTTCCCTGTCACGCACGCCACGCCACCTCAGGAAAACCAGCGCACCGATTGTGCGACCTTGCGGAGTCCTGGGAGAGTTCCCCGAAGCACAGAAGTGCTATTCGCCACCTTTGACGATATTTGTAGAATGCCCAATTCTATTTTTCCGTTTCGCGCGCGCCCTTCGCGCGCGCCCTTCGGCTGATTCGGCATGTTCGTGGAGGATCGTGTTTGCTTTCACCTGCCACTCTTCCAGCGCGTCGTCGAGCTTGGTGCTGATTGTGCGTGACAACCAAGCCTTCAAACGTGTCACTACAGGCGGATCACGACGAAAACGACAATCAAAACCAGAATCCAGTAAACTGCTGAAAGCAGAAGCAGATAAACTCACATGCCCGGGTGGCGAAACTGGCAGACGCACGGGACTTAAAATCCCGAGTCCCGAAAGGGACGTACCGGTTCGATTCCGGTCCCGGGCACCACGCAACCTACTCATCCAACAACTAGTTAGGTCGGGGTGCCGAAGAAGGGTTTGGTGTGAGGGTTTTGCCGTTTTGCTGCAGTTTTGGTGCAACTGTGCCCAAACTCGGACGCGCGGGCCTTTTCGAGGGCCTCACGCTCCTTTTGCTGGTTTATTTCAAGTTTGCGCGCAGCGTCGCGAAGATCGTTGGTCGTCGGGTGCCGAAAAAACTGTCTGCTTTATGATTGGCAGTCAAATTTCTCGTCTATTTACGGTCTCATGGGGGCGGAAATCAATGCAACACTCTAATATGGACTACTCTGTTGATCGGGCCTGCCGCCGCATCGTGCGCGCATTGAATTCGACACCATTCACTGCGACTGCAGTCTTGCTGTTAACGCTGTTTGCGCCAGCAGCAAACGCCGACGATGACGTCAACGCATTTGTGCTCCAGCGGGAAAACGGGACGATCGTGGTCGAGCCTTACAGCCCAAATATCATACGAATCACATTGAGCACTACGAAGCCTGCCGCGGTCGCATCGCCGGGGTATGGAATTATTGGCAAGTCTTCGTCTGATGGCTGGAATCATGAGCGCGATTCCTCGGGTTCTGATGTGGTTCGTTCCAGCCGAATGGTTGTCCGTGTCGATCCCGAGAACCAGCCGGCACCGCACGCGATGCCCCTCGATGCGACCAATCAGGAACTCAGGGACCACGTCTTCTATGACGAGAGCCCTCGGACTAAACCTCATAACGAGGTAATATCCATAACGACCGCAACAGGGAAACAACTTTTGACAATGTGGCGTTGGGCCATCATTCCCGCATCCGAATCAAGAGCGGAGAGTAACGGAAAGCCCGATTCCTCTTATCGGGTATCGGCAACGTTCGACTCGCCAGCCGGTGAGCACTACTACGGCCTAGGTCAGCGGCAACAGGGCACGATGGATCTCCGCGATCAGCGCATTACCTGCTGGCATGAGTATTTCGCGATCGGAGGCGAGAATCTCTGCGTTCCTTTCATGGTGTCGAGCCGTGGCTACGGCCTGATCTGGGACAATCCTTCCAAGACTACGATTGATCTCGGCTTCAACCAGCAGAATGTCTGGTCATCCGAAGTCGGAGACCGCGTTTCCTTTTTTGTGATTGCGGGCGACAAAGTTGACGAGATTTACAGGGGCTATCGCCAGCTCACCGGCGTCACGCATCTGTTGCCCAAAGCATCGTACGGGTACATTCAGAGCAAGGCAATCTATCCAACGCAAGAAGACATTCTTGCAGTTGCGAAGGGATATCGCGAACGCCACCTGCCGCTTGACGTTGTGGTCGTGGACTTTCTCAACATGACAAAAGAGGGTGAAATGGATCTGGACCCGAAACGATGGCCCGATCCAGCCGCGATGAATCAGCAGCTTCACTCGATGGGCGTCCATAGCCTGCTCAGTGTCTGGCCGCATTTTGCCGAAGGCACGCAGTTCTATGACATGCTGCTGAAGAATGGATGGCTCATTCTCAACACGGACGGCACTCCCGACCGGGTTGGGTACACAAAAGAAATTGGCCCCAACATAGACACTACCAATCCGGACGCCGCTAAATGGTGGTGGGAGAAGATTAGAGATCGCTACATCAAGCCTTACGGCTTCGACTATATTTGGCTCGACGAGACAGAACCAGACGTCGATCCTGCGAACGACAACTTCTTTATTGGCTCAGGCAAGCGCTATTACAACGTCTATCCGTTGTTCCACACAGCTTCCGTTTACGAGGGATTCCGGCGAGATTTTGGCGGCAGCCGCCGACTAATGATTCTTGCTCGCGCGGCCTACCTTGGCGCTCAGCGCAACGGAACTGTGTTTTGGTCAAGCGACATTGTCTCCACCTGGGACATGTTAAAGCGATCGGTACCCGCCGGATTGAATTTTACGGCCAGCGGCATGCCGTATTGGGACACAGACATCGCGGGCTTCTTCTCTCCGCAAATTTATCCGTCCTATCGCGCAGCGCACAAGCCACTGGTGGACCCGTCCGACGCACGCGATAACGTGGACGGCTACGAAGATTATCCGGAGCTCTTTGTGCGCTGGTATCAGTGGGGTACGTTCCAGCCGATAATGCGTGCGCACGGTGAGAGGACCCACAATGAGGTATGGTCCTACGGCAAACAAGCGGGAGCCATCCTCGAAAAATATCTCCGACTGCGTTATCAACTGATGCCGTACACATACTCGCTCGCCTACAGCACCTACCAGACTGGCGCACCCTACACGCGGGCACTCTTCATGGATTTTCCGTCTGATCCCGAAGTCGCGAACATCCCCGACGAATACATGTTTGGTCCTGCTTTTCTTGTCGCCCCCGTCGTCGAGCAGGGCGCCACAAGCCGAAAGGTGTATTTGCCTGCTGGTTGCGACTGGTATGACTACTGGACAAACAAGCGCTTCAAGGGCGGCCAGACAATCACAGCGTCGGCGCCCATTGACACGTTGCCACTATTCGCCCGGGCAGGTTCGATTGTGCCGTTAGGGTCAACGATCCTCAGCGCCTCGGAGCCCCAGAGCATCGCGTCCATTCGTGTCTATCCCGGAGCAGATGGAGATTTTACCCTGTTTTCGGACGACGGAAATACGTATACGTATGAGAATGGAAGTGGCTCGACTACCAAGCTTCATTGGGACAATGCTTCGCAACAGTTGAAGCATGAAGGCGCGGCAGCGTGGAGTGGAGCTGACAGTGAAGTCGTAGTCGTTGTCCGTCCATGAAAGTCATGATAGAGGTCTCTGAACGCGCCGACGTTTCTAAAGTGATGTCCAAAGTTGGAGGGTTTTAATTGAATCTATGTTTCAAGGGGTCTTCGGAACTGCACGTTATCGGCGAGGCATCCGATGGTGGGAAGCGGTTCAGAAAGCTGTACAACTGCAACTAAACCTGTCCTGATCTTGCTAGATATTGGTCTTCCCACTCTCAACGGGATAGAAGCTGCGCGACGAATTCGAAACGCTGGTCCTAACGCGACGATTCGTTTCGTGAGGGAACAACGCTCTCGGGACATTTGTCCTGGAAGCCTTGTGCACAGGATCGGGCTACGTGCTCGTACCGTGCCTTCCTCCACGCAGTGGATGTCTTACTCCACCGAGACGACAGTGACGGAGTGGGGCTGCAATGTCATCGACAGTCTTCCGCCTTCCACCTTCGCGGAAATGGGTTTCGGCACGACCGAAGTGGGTGCATCGAAGGTGTTCACACTGTCAACCTTGGGCGCGGTTATCGTTTGTCCGGCAGCAGCTTTAGCGATGCTGCCAGCGAGATTCACCACGATTTCGACCAATTGATGGGGGTCGAGGTTGGTAACTTCCAACCACAACTTACCGGCCACATCCTTAGCCGCAATAGCATCGACACGCGGCAAGCTTATGTCGCCGTGTATGTACGTGCCAGCGTCGAATGTGACGGGCACAAACGTTGCGTCTTGAAAGGGAACATACATCTTGAAAACGTAGTAGGTTGGCGTCAGGACCATCTTTTCTTTGTCGGTCATGATCATGGCCTGAAGCACATTGATCATCTGGGCGATGTTTGCACCTCGCACGCGGTCGGCATGCCGCGCAAAGATGTTCAAGTTCAGGGCAGCCAGAATGGCATCACGCAAACTGTTCTGCTGAACCAGAAAACCCGGATTGCTCCGCGGCAATGGCGCATACCAAGCTCCCCATTCATCCACGACTAGGGCAACCTTTTTGTCCGGGTCATACTTGTCCATGATCGCCGAATGCTTCTTAAGTAGACCGTCCATCTCGAGAGTAGATTTGAGTATCTGGACATACTCATCGTCGCTAAACCCCACGGACTTATATAAGGGGGGCCACTTCACAACCGTGTAGTTGTGCAGGGAAAGGCCATTGATGTCCCAACTCCAGGTGTGCTGCTGGTAGGCCTTCATGATGGCTTCCGTCCATTCGGTCCATCGTGGTCCATCGCCACCGGGGCCAACCGCGACCTTCAGCATCTGTTGCCCATTCTGTTGCGCCGGGTTGTAGTTGCGGACAAACCGGCTATAGATCTTCATCTGGCTTAGATAGTAGTCGGGCGTCATGTTGCCGCCGCAATCCCAGCTCTCGTTTCCTAACCCGAGATAAGTCACTTTGTACGGGACAGGATGGCCATTCACTGCCCGTTCTTTGGCCAGCGTGGTTGGCTGCGCGGCGGTCATGTATTCCAGCCACTCCGCCGCTTCCCTTGGTGTGCCGGAACCAATGTTTACTGAGACATACGCCTCGCTGCCGATTTGATCGAGGAAATCCATGAATTCGTGAGTGCCAAATGAGTTGGGCTCGATCACACCGCCCCAGTTAGGATTCAGTGTCACTGCGCGTTTATCGGCGGGGCCAACGCCATTGCGCCAGTGGTATTCGTCGGCAAAGCACCCGCCCGGCCAACGGACGTTCGGTACCTTGATCGCTTTCAGCGCGGCAACGACGTCGCTGCGAATGCCGCGGGTATTAGGGATCGGGGAGTCTGGCCCGACCCATATACCCTCATAAATTCCATGACCGAGATGTTCAGCGAACTGGCCGAAGATATTGCGATCGATCTTGGCTCCGGCTTTCGAGACGTCGATCGACAATTGGATTTTCTCTCCGGCTAATGCCGGTCCCGCAAGGACTAGGATTATCGCCAAGATATTCAAGAGAAATGGCACGGCTTTGCGATCAACTATTTGAGTTCGAAAAACCATCATTCTTCCTCTCCAAAGTAGGTCTTTGCACAGCCCGGTTCAACGGAGCTCATTTTGGCGTCTGCAAACAAGAGCCGTCGAGCTTCGTAGCACGAGCTCGGTGTTCACAACGTACTCGGTATCGGCCTCGGAGCATCTGTCCCGCTGAAGAGCTGCCATGAGTGCTTCGAACGCCAAGCGGCCCACCGTCGCGGTGAACAAGCCACTGAGAATGCCGAGTCGAAAGAGCGTCTCGTGCGCAGCGATGTTATTCGCGGTGGCGCTCGCATTCTCGGCCACAAACAACTTGCCGGGAATATAGAGGAGGCGAAAGGTGCAGTCAGGAGTGTGAGGTAGAGCAACCCTGCGATTCTGGCGTTCCTGTTGAGCGAGGTCATCCGTACGCCTTGTGAAGCGATTCTAGAACACAAGTACGGGTAGAGACTTGAAAAAGTTCCTGGCAGCAACGTGCTCGACGGATGGCTTGAAAGTCGATTGACGAAAACAGGCGTGGGTGTTGTAAAAGTAGGGCCCGCAAAGCATCTTTAATTTAGCGTTTAGCGGAACGTACCCCGTCTAGTCTTCTTCGTTCGCTTCTAGGTGGGTAGAACAAGTCTTGTAGGTTGACTGAGGACCGGAGAAGGCGCTTGAGGTTCAGCGCAGCTGCGGCTAGAAGGAGCTGCTCCCGCACGCATAGGGACGTATCGACACAAGGGGTAACTAAATCGCTTTAGATTGACAGTAAACGTTTTCTGAGGTATGCATGTGAGTTGCCGTCGCGTGAGGGTTCGGGGGCAGCGTTCAACACAGAGGTTATCCACCGAGGAAATTTGTAATGTCTTTGAACAAAAGGAATTCTGAGTTTGCCGTGCTGTTGTGTTCCTGGCTCGTCATTTCGATCGTCTCTTTTGCGCAAAGCCAGCCGGTAAACGTGAAGATTGATGTAACGAAAACAGGCCCTTCGATTTCGAAATACATTTACGGTCAATTTCTCGAACACATCGGCGGAATCGTCAACAACAACATCTGGGCTGAAATGCTCGATGATCGCAAGTTCTATTCCTCGATCACATCGCATCCGCCTGCTGAAGTGCAGGGCCCAAGTTGGCGACGCGTCGGGCTGCGCCACTGGGTGCCGATTGGTCCGAGCGAATTCGTGGTCATGGACACAAACGATGTCTATGTAGGCGAGCATACGCCGATGGTGAAATTGAGCGCGAGCGAACTTCGGGGTTTCCAGCAGGATGGCCTGACAGTCCGGAAAGGGAAGTCTTACACGGGGCGAATTGTTGTCGAAGGCACTTCGGGCGCGATGGTCAAGGTGAACCTGGTATGGGGTGACGGCGCGGGCGACCGCCAGACTGTTGCGATCAACAAATTAGGCAATGGCTACCGAAGGGTTTCGCTGAGTTTCACAGCACAATCTGACAGCGATGATGCTCACCTGGAAGTTGTTGGCACCGGCACAGGATCATTCCATGTCGGCGCAGTTTCGCTGATGCCCGCCAACAACATTCAAGGGTTCCGCGCGGAAGTTATTGCGACGCTGAAACAATTGCATTCCGGGGTGTATCGCTGGCCGGGAGGAAACTTCGTTTCCGGCCACGAGTGGCGCAATGCAGTGGGCGATCCCGACAAGCGACCGCCAATCATGGATCCGGTGTGGCACGCCGTTCAGCCGAACGACGTCGGGACCGACGAATTTATGACACTATGCCACCTGCTTGAGGTCGAGCCTTATGTCACGGTGAACGGCGGTTTTGGCGACGAGTGGTCTGCGGCGCAGCTTGTGGAATACGCAAATGGCGCGGTTACAACGCCCATGGGCAAGTGGCGCGCTACAAATGGCCATCCTGAGCCGTACCACATCAAGTTCTGGGGGATTGGCAACGAGCCTTGGGGCGAGTGGCAACTAGGCTTCATGCCTGTCGCACAATGGGAACTGAAGCACGATATGTTCGCAAAGGCGATGCGCAAAGTTGATCCCAGCATCAAGCTAATAGCTGCCGGCGCCATGCCCGATGCCATGACGGGATCAAAACAGGCAAAGCGGCTGAATGGCCAGATTGTTCCCGATTATCTTTCTGCCGGGGATTGGAGTGGAAACCTGCTTGCCCACTGCCACGACAACATGGACATGATCAGTGAGCACTACTACTCCACCGCTGGCAAGCGGACAGATCTCCAGACCGGCGAAAAGGTCGATACGGGGCCGCAAGCTCTGATTGAGTTTGAGCGTGCCCCCGCGACGCAGGTGCGAGTTAAGTATGAGCATTACCAGGAATACTTGAAGCGAATTCCCGCGCTCAGAGCCAAGCCGGTGCCGATCAGCCTGGACGAGTGGGCATACATTGTTCCCTCGCCAAACGGACCTTCGGCGAGTTCCTACAAAGTCGTTCCGGCTTACGCTTGGGCGTTCCACGAAATGTTCCGTCATTCTGATCTGTATCAATTGGGCGCGTTCACCTTTGCGACTTCCATGATGAGCGAGAGCCGCACCGATGCAGTTTTGAATCCGACCGGTCTTCTCTTCAAAATGTATCGCGATCATTTCGGCACAACCCCAGTTGAAGTTTCAGGCAATTCGCCTCAGCCAAAGCCGATCTATCCAGCGGGCGGGGACCAGCCTGCAGTGAATCCGGGCAGCGATACCTATCCCCTGGATGTCAGCGCTGCGCTCAGTGAGGATCGGAAGACTCTGGCGCTCGCGGTGCTGAATCCGTCCGACTCGGAGCAGCATTTGAAGTTGTCCATTAACGGCGCGAAGCTTTCAAGTCAAGGACACCTCTGGCGCATGGCCCCCTCAAGCGTCGACGCAACCATTACGGTAGGGCAGAAGCCCGAAGTTGAAGTGGAAGAACAAGGACTCACATTCGTACCGGATGCTTTGTCTGTTCCGCCGTTCAGCGTCAACATTTACTCGTTTGCCGTGCGGTAGCTTCGAACGCGCGTGCAGGCCTACAAGCCAAAGATTAGAAAGCAAAGCAGATTCGCAGAAAGTTAAGCTCATTAGAGAGGACTGTTCATGATGAATGCGAAGTTACTCTCAGTCGTGCTCGTTGCTCTGACGCTTGTTTCGGGCTTTTGGGTGTGCGCCCAGGTGCAAACCGAAGTGCCACCGGTCGTGCCGGGCGCCCAGCCGGTAACCGTGGAACATATCACAGTTCATGGGACTTACCTGGTTGGCAATCTGGAGGGCGACGCCGTGGATAGGGACGTGTTCGTCTTCTTGCCTCCCAGCTACGTGAAGGAGAAATCGCGGCGCTACCCGGTGGTGTATGCATTGCACGGCTACTCGATCGGCGCCGAACAATGGACGCACGAGATTCACGTGCCCCAAACCATCGAAGGTGCGTTTGCCCATGGGGCGAAAGAGATGATCGTTGTGCTGCCCGATTCCAAGACGCTGCACAACGGCTCCATGTATTCCAGTTCCGTGACTACGGGAGATTTCGAGAATTACATCGCGCACGATGTTGTTGCATACATCGATGCTCATTACCGCACCATTCCTGATCGCGCCAGTCGCGGTCTGGTTGGCCACTCGATGGGTGGTTACGGCGCAACCCGCATCGGAATGAAACACGCCGACGTGTTCGGTAGCCTGTACACCATGAGCCCATGTTGTTTGTCTCCACGATTTTTTGCGACACCAAATCCGGAGATCGAAAAAGCCCTTGCAGCCGTGAAGGCCCCGGAAGATTCGGCCAAGCTATCGCTCTTTGCTCGGGCCCAGCTTGCCAGCGCGGCAGCGTGGGCGCCCAATCCCAAGAACCCACCGCTTTATCTTGATCTTCCGATGAAGGATGGACAGCTTCAGCCAGACGTCATGGCTAAATTTAGCGCGAATGCTCCGTTAGCTTTCATTGATCAGTACATCGATCAACTGCGCAAGTACCGCGCTATTTCCATCGATGTCGGCGATCAGGATGGCCTAAAGGCTGACACCGGCAAGTTGCATGATGTTTTGGACACATATGGCATCAAGCACGGCTTTGAGATCTACAAGGGAACTCACACCAGCGCCGTTGCGGATCGGTTTCAGAATCACGTACTGCCATTTTTCAGCCAGAATCTCTGTTTTCGCCCAGCTTGTCGATAACCAGGTTCCGTAGGGAGAAGAGATGAACCATTCCGAAAAGTTCATTTACCGAGTGATCACCGCCGTCATTTTCATTGGATCTGTCGCCATGGGGCAAGACACTTCGAGCCTGCCGTACTTGAACCCTAAGCTTTCGCCCGAAGAGCGTGCGGCAGACCTGATACACCGCATGACTCTCGACGAGAAGGCCTCGCAGCTGGTGAATCAGGCACGGGCAATTCCCCGCCTCAAGGTTCCAGCATACGACTGGTGGAGTGAGGCCCTGCATGGCGTCGTCGCTGACGGAACAACCGAGTTTCCCGAGCCTATCGGACTTGCCGCGACCTTCGATACGCCGCGCATTCATGAAATGGCAACGGCAATTGGCACCGAAGGCCGGATCGTCCATGCTCAAGCTCTTCAGGATGGAAACTCAGGCTTTTTTCGCGGCCTGGATTTCTGGGCGCCGAATGTCAACATCTTCCGCGACCCGCGCTGGGGTCGCGGCCAGGAGACCTATGGAGAAGATCCATTCCTCAGCGGGCGCATGGCTGTGGCGTTCGTCACCGGAATGCAAGGAGATGACCCCCATTATTTTCGAGTCATTTCGACTCCTAAGCACTTCGCGGTACATAGTGGACCTGAGCCCACGCGCCACTTCACCGACGTGGATGTCAGCAAGCACGACGAGCTAGACACGTACCTGCCTGCATTTCGCGCTGCGATTGTCGAAGGCCGCGCGGGCTCCATAATGTGCGCCTACAACGCCATCAATGGCCAACCCGCCTGCGCCAACGAGTTCCTGCTACAGGAGACGCTTCGTGAGGCGTGGCATTTCCAGGGATATGTAGTGTCGGACTGCGAAGCGGTTCGCAATATCTTCCGAGATCACCATTACCGACCCACGCAGCCGCAGGCCTCGGCTATCTCCCTGCAACGCGGCATGGACAATGAGTGCATTGACGGTCCGGGAAAGGTTACCGATGACCACGATTACAAGCCCTATGTTGAGGCGGTGCAACAGGGCTACCTTCCCGAGAGCGCGGTTGATGCTGCCCTCGTTCGTCTGTTTACTGCGCGCATCCGACTCGGGATGTTCGACCCCCCGGAGATGGTGCCGTACAGGAAGATTGAAAAAAGCGAGCTTGACAGCGCCGACCACCGCGCCCTGGCGCGTCGCATGGCGAATGAAGCCATGGTGCTGCTGAAGAATGACGGCGTGTTGCCACTGAAATCCGCCAGGAACATCGTCGTTGTGGGCCCGCTGGCTGATCAGACTGCAGTTTTGCTTGGCAATTACAACGGCACGCCGACGCATACCGTTAGTGTCCTGGAGGGAATGAAGGCAGAGTTCCCCAACGCGAAAATCACCTATGTTCCCGGCACCCAGTTCCTTTCGTATCAGGGGGATTCGGTGCCTGCATCCGCCGTGACGACCCCGGATGGCAAGCCGGGCCTTAAAGCCGACTACAGCTCGCGCACAAGTTTCGAAGCCAAACCTACTCCGCTCGCCTCGCGGGTTGAATCCGGGGTCAAATTAACTGACGCGAGTCTTCCGGACGAGGCAAAGGCAACAAAGGCTCTCGCCGTGCAGTGGACTGGCTTTCTCCACGCCGGCACCACTGGCGATTATCTGCTTGGCATTAAGGCCGACGGTTTCGCGCGCGTCTCACTGGATGACAAGCCGGTAGCACAGGGTTGGGGTAGCGATACTCATATGGGCCAGGTTCATCTCGAGAAGGGCCATGCGGCTAAACTGGAAGTCAATTACTCCCGTTTTGGAGAGGGCAAGCACGAGGCACAGCTCATATGGGCTCCGGTAAACAATGCTCCCGATCCTGCAGCGGTATCAGCAGCAAAGAATGCGGATGTGGTTGTCGCGGTAGTTGGAATTACCAGCCGTCTTGAAGGCGAGGAAATGCCGGTCGATCAGCCTGGATTTTCCGGCGGGGATCGAACCAGCCTCGACATGCCGAAACCGGAAGAGGACTTAATTCAAGCGGTAGCCGCGAGCGGAAAGCCACTCGTTGTCGTGTTGATGAATGGCAGTGCTCTGGGAGTGAACTGGGAAAAAGCGCATGCCAACGCGGTCCTTGAATCGTGGTACTCAGGTGAAGAGGGCGGTGCCGCAATTGCCGAAACGCTGAGCGGCAAAAACAATCCCGCGGGCCGCTTGCCTGTCACGTTCTACAAAGACGTTCACCAGTTGCCCCACTTCGAGGATTACTCCATGAAGGGCCGCACCTATCGCTACTTCGAAGGCGAGCCCCTTTGGCCGTTCGGATACGGTCTAAGCTATACGACGTTCGGTTACGCCAATCTCTCGCTGCCGAACACTCCATTCAGTGCCGGCGATCCGCTGGATGCATCAGTGACAGTGACGAATACCGGAAAGCTTGCCGGTGACGAAGTAGTGCAACTCTATCTGAAATTCCCCGATGTTCCCGGCGCTCCCATTCGTGCGCTACGTGGATTCCAGCGGGTCCATCTCGAACCGGGTGCGAGCCAGAAAGTTGAATTTCACTTGACCCCTCGCGATCTGAATATGGTGACTGAAGCCGGAGACATCATCGTGCCGCAAGGCAAGTACACGCTGTCAGTCGGCGGAGGACAGCCCGGAACCGGTGCTCCGTCATCCAGCGGGGACTTTGAGATCAAAGGACAAGTGATTCTGTCGGAATAGAACCCTGCGTTCTACGGATTCCTATTTCAGGATTTCAAGTTGAATCTGATGGGGCCTGCTACCCATTCGCGTAGATGCGGGTAGTTCAGGCTGCTTACTGAGGCTCAACCGCAAACTAGGACGAGCTGGACTGAACCCCAAAAATGAGACACTCGGAAAAGGCACACTGTGCAGGGAAAGGAACTGCAAGTGGCAAGGAAACGAAAGACGCGAGTGGGGCGGTACCCAAAAGAATTCCGCCGCATGGCC
>Ga0157372_10000199_pt1 | contig 66101 bp, 57 predicted proteins | sample C55metaG_FD_115307 | JGI IMG/M metagenome (GOLD analysis project Ga0157372, IMG submission 115307) | Corn rhizosphere microbial communities from Kellogg Biological Station, Michigan, USA - C5-5 metaG | ecosystem: Host-associated > Plants > Roots > Rhizosphere > Soil | place: USA: Michigan... | reverse complement strand
TTTGCTCATGTTGAATGTTTAAGTGTGGTAACTCAAATATCAACACAAAAGGGGTAGATTTCAAACTACCCCTTTCCTTTTATCAAAAATCTCTTTTACCGGACAACAGTGAAACAAGTTCAGGATGACATAGGATCATATCCCCAGCGCCTCGCAGGCTTTCTCGGCGGCAAGTTTCTCGGCGTTTTTCTTGCTGAACTCCTTGCCCAGGCCCATGATCTGACCGTCAACACTGGCTTGTACGGTGAAAAGTTTGGTATTCTCGCCGTCGCCATTATCCACCAGGTCAAACGTAATGTCTTTACTGTGGCGCTGGCACCACTCAATGAGTTTACTTTTGAAGTTAGTTTCGGTTTGCTCGAGCGTATGGATGTCCACATGCGCTTTGATGATATTGTTTACCAGGAAACTCTTGGTAAAATCATACCCTTTGTCCAGGTATACAGCGCCAATCAGCGCCTCAAAGGCATCACCCAATAAAGAACCCTGACGGGTTGGGCCTAATGCACGGTTATCATACTCTATCAACTGCTCAAAACCCAATTTACGGGCCAGCTGATTCAGGTTGTTACGGCTAACAATTTTTGAACGAAGCTCGGTTAAAAAACCTTCGTCTTCGTAAGGATAAAGTTTAAAGAGCACCTCGGCTACTACGCTGCCCAAAACGGCATCGCCCAAAAACTCAAGACGCTCGTTGCTATTCTTAACGCCCTTTTTAACGTTTTGCGCAGCCGACTTGTGACGAAAAGCCAAGCGGTATAAAGACAAATTACCCGGCACGAAGCCGAGCAAATTCTTTAATACTTTAACATATTTTCTGTTTGGAGAAAAATAAAGCTTATATATCCGACCAACAGGCATCCACTACTTATTCTTCGTACTTTTTAAATATTACAGAAGCATTGTGGCCACCAAAACCGAAGCCATTGCTTTGTACAACTCTTACATCGCGCTTTTGAGCTTTGTTAAACGTAAAGTTTAATTTCGGGTCAAAAGTCGGATCGTCTGTGAAGTGGTTAATGGTTGGAGGAATGATACCGTTTTTCAGGGCCATAATTGAAGCAATTGCCTCAACAGCACCTGCAGCACCTAATAAGTGACCGGTCATTGATTTGGTTGAGCTTATGTTGATACGATAAGCATCTTCGCCAAATACATCCTGAATAGCCTTTATTTCCTGCGGATCACCAATTGGGGTTGATGTTCCGTGAACGTTTACATAATCAATATCAGCCGGAGTAATACCTGCATCTTCCTGAGCAGCACGCATTACAAATGCAGCACCTAAGCCTTCAGGATGCGGAGCAGTCATGTGATATGCGTCGGCACTCATGCCACCGCCTATCATTTCGGCATATATTTTAGCACCACGTGCTTTAGCATGTTCCAACTCTTCCAGAATGATGGTACCAGCACCCTCGCCTGCTACGAAACCGTCGCGGTCAAGGTCAAACGGGCGTGAAGCCGTTGCCGGGTCGTCATTACGTACAGATAACGCGTGCATCGCATTAAATCCGCCGATACCGGCTTCATTAATAATAGCTTCAGAGCCACCGCTTATAAACATATTAGCTTTACCCAGACGGATATAGTTAAATGAGTCAATAAGTGAATTGTTTGAAGATGCGCAGGCAGAAACTGTAGAGAAGTTTGGTCCGCGCAGACCATATTTTATAGAGATATGACCCGGAGCAATATCAGCAATCATCTTAGGGATAAAGAACGGATTAAATCTTGGTGTGCCATCGCCTTTGGCAAAAGCGGTCACCTCATCTAAAAACGTTTTTAAACCACCGATGCCTGATCCCCAGATCACGCCAATACGGCTTACATCTAACTTAGAAAAATCTAAACCGGCGTCTTTTACAGCCTCTTCTGTGCTAAACAGGGCGTATTGCACAAATGGATCAAGCTTACGTGCATCTTTCCTGCCCAAAAAAGCATCTGCATCAAAGCCTTTAACTTCGCATGCAAATTTGGTTTTGAACAAGGTAGTGTCGAAACTCTTGATCAAAGCAGCGCCACTTACTCCATTAACCAATGAGTTCCAGTATTCTGAAACTGTATTGCCAATTGGAGTAAGTGCCCCTAGCCCGGTTACTACAACTCGTTTAAACTCCATCTAATTAAATTAAGGAGAGCTTATTTAACGTTTTTTTCAAGGTAAGCTACGGCTTGACCTACAGTGCCGATAGTTTCAGCTTGATCGTCAGGTATAGCCACATTAAATTCTTTTTCAAACTCCATGATAAGTTCCACGGTGTCTAAAGAGTCAGCACCAAGATCATTGGTGAAGCTAGCCTCAGGTGTAACTTCACTTTCGTCAACACCTAATTTTTCCACGATAATAGCTTTTACTCTTGAAGCGATATCAGACATAGTTTTATTGTTTAATGATTAATAATTTCAGTGCAAAGAAAAATAAAATCTGTTAAATATCAAATCTAAAACTTTTTACTTGTGAAGCCTAACAAATTTTAAAAGCAAAAGGTTTCAATTTGTATTTTTGCAGGGCGCAAATGTAGTGATAATTGAACAAGAAATTTTTAAAGTTTGAGATTGATCTTGATTTTGTACTGATTGCAGTTACAACATCGCTAAAAGATTACCGCATTTGTTACCTTATTAACAAGTGTTTAAACTTTAATTTCGTTAAGGGTGATGACCTTGAGGTTGATATTCATCATGGCGCCGATCCGTCTTTCTTTTCTTTTTACACTTATCACTGGGAATCAAGCGAAACCGACTTCTTTTTTATAGGTAATAAAGGCAGCGATGGCTATTTGATACCCGAAATAAAAAAGGCTGATTTTTTCCTGATGATCAAAAATTATATCGATGATAAAGACCTTGAAAACATCATTACGGGCCTTAACCGCATACCCGAAATTGTAACAGCTATAAAGATTGACCCTAAAAAAATAAAATCACGCGAAAATCTTTTATTTTAGCGCAAAATTTGAAAAGTACCACAGTGCAGGCCTGCTTAAAGGATGCATATCAAAATAGAGAGAACTCCAAGAACTATGAACATACCTTATAACCGTACCAAGATTGTTGCTACAATGGGCCCCGCAAGCTCAAAAAAAGAAACCTTGTTGGCTATGATTAAGGCCGGCGTGAACGTTTGCCGTCTTAATTTTTCGCATGGAAAACCTGAGGATCACAAAAAATTTGTTGATCTGATCAGGGAGATCAATGAGCAGCACAAAACCAATGTAGCCATTCTGGCCGATTTACAGGGGCCAAAAATCCGTATTGGTTTAGTGAAAGATGGCGGTATACATTTAATTAATGGTACACATATTAATATTACTACCAAAGAGTGCATTGGCGACGACAACCAGATATACATCACCTATGAAGCTTTCCCTAAGGATGTACAGGCTAATGAGATTATCTTATTGGACGACGGAAAGATTCAGATGCGCGTTTTGGAAACCAATAAAATTGACACTGTAGTTTGCGAGGTAGTGCACGGTGGCATCCTTACCTCACGTAAAGGTGTTAACCTGCCAAATACTAAAGTATCTATCCCAAGCTTAACTGAAGAAGATTTAGCAAACCTTAAATATGCTTTAGAGTGGGATTTGGATTGGATCGGTCTTTCATTTGTGCGTAATGCCGGCGACATTATCGACCTGAAACAGGTGATTGCCCGCAGTGGTAAAGCAGCTAAAGTTATTGCTAAAATTGAGAAGCCTGAGGCTATCGACAATATTGACGAAATCATTGCCGCTACCGATGGCGTGATGGTTGCCCGTGGCGACCTGGGTGTTGAAATGCCATTGGAAGAAGTGCCATTGCTGCAAAAAATGATCCTTCGCAAATGTCGTGCGTCATCTAAACCGGTTATTGTGGCTACACAGATGCTGGAATCAATGATCACTACCCCGCGCCCAACCCGCGCTGAGGTGAACGACGTAGCTAACTCTGTATTAGACGGCGCCGACGCGGTAATGCTAAGCGGCGAGACATCAGTTGGTGAATTCCCGCTGATTGTTATCGAAACTATGGCTAAGATTGTTCGTAACGTTGAAGAATTAGGCTATCCATATCATTCAGAAAGAGATGCCAATCCTGATCCAAACCCTGCAAGTCATTTGAGCGATGCGGTTTGTGAGTCGGCTACTTATTTAGCTGATCATACTAATGCCAGCGGTATTGTGTCAATGACCACTTCAGGTTATACTGCTTATGAGATATCCAGCTATCGCCCTAAAGCGCATACGTTTATATTTACTGCCAATAAGCATTTGTTAAACGCGTTGAGCCTTGTTTGGGGCGTACGTACCTTTTACTACGACAAGGTAGAAAGCACCGACCAAACTATTGCCGACGTAAACAACCTGCTTAAAGCTGAAGGCCTGGTTAAAGAAGGCGACGTAGTGATTAACACTGCAGCCATCCCAATTGTTAACCATGGCAAAACCAACATGCTGAAAGTAACAGTGATTGAATAATCGCACAAACAATATAAATGAAAAGGGTTGAATATCGATATTCAACCCTTTTTGCTTTTTAGTATATGCCCGCATGGCAAACTAAATCAGATATTTTGGACGAGCCGCCAAAATAATAATCCAGATATATTCTCACTATCCTCATATCCTTTAATTTTTTTTCCTGTTTTTGTATGACTATTATATACGTGTAAAGGTTTAAACTCAGCTAATTAACAATTTATTGCCAATATACTAACTTAAAATTGACATTGTATCTTTTTTGTTACATACACTTCTTTGATTGATATTTATTTAGTTAACTTAGGAAAAGTTAACCCTACTAACTATTGTGACTAAACCAGTGTGGAAGCGTGTCCTAACGACATGCATGGTGCTTTTTTGCGCCGGGATATTATATGCTCAAGAAAAGCAGGACCCGCCTGAGGTGCTCCGTATGCAAACAGATGCTAAGGAGGTGATCAGCAATTTTTTTAGCGGTAAAACTCAGTCAGACACATCTGCCAACGGCAAAACACATTCTAACTTCTCTACATTACCATCCGCAGGATATAATCCGAGCGTTGGGTTTGCTATTGGGCTTACGTCAACAGGCGGCCATACTTTTGGCAATCCTAAAACTACCACCTTCTCAGTTATAAATGCCAACGCTTACATCTCGACAAAGGGACTGGCCACTTTCGAAGCTAAAAACAACATCTTTACCAATAATGATACTTATAACCTTCAAGGTGGCATACAAGCCGGCAAAACCGTAGCGCTGGATTATGGCGTAGGTACCGGCCGCATGGCACAAGGCGATGGTACCTTTTCGTTCAATGACCTGCCTTTGGACAACAACCCGGATGTATTCTCCATAAAGTTCAATTATTTAAAATTTACAGAGCGCATTTACCGCAAGTTATTTGAGCATGTGTATGCGGGTGCAGGTGTCATTTTTGATACCTACAGCAAAATATCGACGACGAACACAAACTCGGCCCGCATCTTAACTCACATAATTTTCGTTATAGCCGGATGAACCATTTTCCTACATCGGGCTATTCGGCAAATGGTTTGTTATTTAACATGGAGTATAACTCGCGCGACCATCTTAACCAGCCTCATACCGGTATGTATGCCGATATTGTAGTTCGCCTGAATGAACACTGGATGCGCAGCGAGCACCAATCGACACAAATAAAAACAGAGCTGCGCGATTACTGGAATCTATCAAAAACAAATCCCGAACATTTAATTGCCTTTTGGTACTGGGGCTGCTATCTACTAAACGGCTCATTACCTTATTTAGAGCTGCCAGGCACCGGCAGCGATGCCGCTAACCGCATTGGTAGGGGCTATACCATTGGGCGCTTTAAAGGGCCCTCATTTGCGTACACAGAGGCCGAGTATCGTTTCCCTTTATGCGGTAGCAAATTATTTGGCGGCGTGCTGTTTGCTAATGCCGAAACAGCAAGTAACACACGCGGCGTAAAAGTGGGCGAATTTATTGAGCCGGGAGCAGGTGTCGGGCTGCGCATATTGTTTAATAAATATTCGCGCTCCAATTTATGTATTGATTACGGGATGGGCAATTACGCCTCGAAAGGCATATTTCTTGGATTAAACGAGGTGTTTTAAATCAAAATCCTTAAACGTAAAAAGCGGGTTTCGATAAGTTCGAACCCGCTTTTTTATTTTGTGTTTGTGTAAATCTTAGTGATTTAATCTGCCTTCGCTTGCATCAATTGATGAAATACCTGCTTCTGGCAAGCTACGGTGCGGACGGGTTAAGAAAGGTGACTCCTGAGTAAAGATACCTTTGACAAGCATAACCAAACCTAACAAAAAGTGTGGCCAGAAAACCTGAGCGCAAAAAGCGTAGGTGAAAGGCAAAGCCAACAGGAATGAACCCATCAAAACGTCAACGCAGTTGTGCATTTGTACCGGCAATACGCGCAGTTGTCTAACGCCAAGCGGATTATCGCTAAACAGAGCCATAATTAAATATAACCAACCGATATAGACTGGAAATAATACCGCACCTGCATTAGTAGCATGCACAAATCCAAATAACCATGGCGAAGTTATAAGCAACGCTCCCAGGGCATAATTTAAAAAGCCGTAAGCTGTTTTTGAAATGAAAGGTTTCATTATATGTTGATCTAATATTTGTCTTAGCGGCAAAATTAATAATTTATGTATAACATCATTGTTTAATTTAAAAAAATGACGTTTCAGGCTTGCGCTTCACTTTTGTCGGTCAATTTTGAGGCCACAAATGAAAACAATCCCAAAACCAGACCAAATGCTACGCCGAAGGCCGGGCCAAAAACCAGCATCATAGCACGGGGATGAATGCCTTTATACATAGATGCCATATCTGCATGGTGGGCTACGTAGCTATCATAAAAAAATATGTGTGCGCCTGTTATCCAGATACAGTTAACCAGGCTTACGCAAAAACCATGTAAAAAATATTTGCCGGGTGCGGCTCTTGCTATAACTATAGCACAAAACACAAATATCACAACCCAAAAAGCAGGTTCGGCCTTTTCAGGTATCAGCGATATGGTAGCAAAGGCCATGATCAGTCCAAAGACCGAAAGTTGGAAAATCAGTTTCCAGTTCATGATGGTTTAAATTTTTGGTTTACTAAATATAACCATTTTATTATGCAATAAAAAGCCTGCAACGGTTAATTGCAGGCTCACATCAATATATGAAAGATTTAAGCGGATTATTTCTTTTTCTTGGTAGTGATAATTATTACTCCGTACTTAGCTTTTTCTCCATAAACCTTAGTCGCGTTTTCATTTCTCAACACTTCTATTGAAGCTATCTCCTCTGGTTTTGGCATAACTAAACCGGCTTTGTATTCAGTACCATCAATAATATAAAGTGGAGGATGCCCATTGCTACCAATTTTAACCAGTGAATCAACTCCATTGGCTTTTTTCATTCCGTTATCCTGAGCTTCCAAAGTAAATTTAATCGGCACTGTATAAGATACTCTCACCGGCTTTCCGGCTACATCAGTGCCGGGCTGCCATTTTGGTGATAGTGTCATCACTCTTATAGCTTCGTCCATCATGGCTTGCGACGGTCCACGGACAGCTTTAATATCAGACACTATCCCATTTTTTTCTATTATAAAAGTGCAAAATACTTTGCCTGAAATACCTTTTTCTCTGTCCTCTTTTGGATATTTGACATTGTTGCTAATGAATTTACTCAGTCCCTCTAATCCACCGGGAAACTCCGGCATTTTTCCTGATACCTTCGCGTAAACTTTACCGGTATCGCTGGTCGCAAATTGCGGACTGCCAGCCGGATGATCTAAAGCAAAATTTATAGGCACCGTGTATGTAACTCTTACCGGATGACCGTTTTGAACACCGGGCTTCCATTTTGGCGATTTGGTTAGCACTCTCACCGCTTCAGCACTCATAGCGGCAGATGGGCCACGAACGGCTTTGATGTTTGATAGCGTTCCATCCATCTCAACAATAAAAGTGCAAAACACTCTGCCTGAAACACCATTATCATGGTCTGCCTTTGGGTATCTGATATTGTAACTCAGAAACCTTCCAAATTCTTGTAAACCACCCGGAAACTCAGGCATGCGTTCAACCTGGGAGAATACTTTATTGCCGGGTACAGTATCTGCCTCATTTACAACATTAGTGATAGCAGGTTTATTATCAATTATCGGGTCGGCAACTTTATTTTCGACGGGTATCTCGCCATTGTTATCTATAGCGCTTATCATATCGGCTGCAGGCATCTGCAGCGCGTGTGCCGTTTTTCTACTGATGACGTTAATAGCTTTGCTATTTTTTACCGTTGCTGACGACAGGATCATCATCAAAATAAACAACGGTGCCGATAAGCCGTACTTAGCCAGCATAATGCGGTGCGATTTATTTTTCTGTAACATCTTAATACGTTTTTTAAGTAAACTGTGATTATAAAATGGGGTAACCAGGTTGTGGGTATCAGTTTCAAAAGTCTGGCTCAACAGCAGCAAGGCATAATCTACTTTGTCAGTACCTCGTTCAATAACTTGTCTGTCGGCAATAAACTCGTGGATGTATTTTATCGCAAAGCGATATAAATAAACCACCGGATTGAACCAGTTAATGATCACCACCGTCTCGATGATCATCACGTCAATCGAGTGCCACTGACTGGCATGAACGGCTTCGTGCTCAGCAATAACCGACGATTGCGACACCTTTTCGCCTAAACTTATCTTCTTAAAAAATGAATAAGCAGCAGATGGCGATGGCTCATTTATAGCTTTCTTCAGTACCAATAGCTGCCAGGCCAGGCGTATAACTAAAAACAGCGTAACTGTTATATAAATAGCATTAGCTATTTCGCCAAAGGTGATACCCGAGCTTTTGCCCGATACCACAAACTCGGGCGACATGTTGAGCATGAGCGTGCCGCCGTAAACCGTTCGCTGTACTTGCTGCGTGATGAACAAATTGGTCACCCAATCGGCCTGTATCAATGGGATCAGGAATGAAAGCAGCGAGGCCGCCACCAGGTAAACCCTATTGAGTTGAAAAAATGTTTCCTTACGTAATAACAGGGCATAAAACCCAAAAAACAATATCAGGTAAAAGTTTACCAGCAATAAATAATGCCACCAGGTCATAAGTTTATTTTTTAAGTTTTTCAATCAGTTTCATGATCTCATCAGCTTCTTTCAGGTTAATCTTTTCTTTTTTCACGAAGTACGAGAACATGTGCTTTACAGAATTATCAAAGTATCCGCTCATTAGCTTGTCGGTAGCAAAGCTTTGGTACTCGTCTTTGCTGATAATGGGATAATATTCGTGGCTTTTGCCATGCGCCGTATAAGCCACAAAACCCTTTGCCTCCAAAATGCGTATGATGGTTGACACCGTATTGTACGCCGGTTTGGGCTCAGGCAGGTGCTCAAGAACATCTTTTACAAAGCCTTTTTTAATTTGCCAAAGTATTTGCATCAATTGCTCTTCGGCACGGGTTAACTCTTTAATTTCCATAAATGTTATATTTTAAGGGTACAGCCGTATTTTAATTTAAAACTAAGTTATTAGTTGTTTTTGATATTTGCAACTAATTTTTTAGTTAATTTTTAATTGAACATTTTTCACCATATTAGTTGCTGTACTTTAAACTCAATCTACGCTAAATGGACATTACTTTTCATGGCGCTGCCCGTACCGTAACCGGCAGCAAGCACTTAATACATTTACAAGACGACACCAGGATTTTGCTGGACTGCGGCATGTTTCAAGGCATGGGCGACAACACCGAGGACATGAATGAACATTTTGGTTTTAACCCCAAGAAAGTAGATTACCTGATACTCTCTCATGCGCACATTGATCATTGCGGGTTGATACCGCGCCTGGTGGCCGAAGGCTTTGAAGGTACTGTATTCTGCACGTCGGCTACGAAAGACCTGGCCCGTATTCTGCTGGCCGACTCGGCTAAGATCCAGATGAGTGACGTGGCGTATAGCAATAAACATCGCCTTAGAAAAGGCTTGCCCCTGCTTGAACCTTTGTATACCGATGAAGAAGCCACAGCGGCTTTACAGCAATTTAAAACTGTGGAGTATGATCAGGAATACGCAATCACCCCAAACATCAAATTTCGTTATACAGATACGGGCCATATCCTGGGTGCGGGGGCTATCCATCTAACTATAACTGAAAACGGCAAACAAACCCATATCACTTTTAGTGGCGATGTTGGGCGTTACGGCGATTTGCTGCTAAAAAGTCCGCAGTCATTCGCGCAGGCCGATTATATCTTAATAGAATCAACCTATGGCGACTCGCTGCATAAAGAACAGGCGCCTATTGAAGATGAGCTGCTCGAAATTATCAAGCAAACCTGTTTGGTTAAAAAAGGGAAAGTGATTATTCCGGCGTTTAGTGTAGGGCGCACGCAGGAATTGCTTTATGCACTTAACGGCATGGAGCTAAAAGGCATCTTGCCCAATGTACCTTATTATGTAGATAGCCCGCTGTCTGAAAAAGCCACACAAGTATTAAAAGAACACCCTGAGGTTTACAACGACCAGGTGCGCAAAATTCTAGAGGTGGATAAAGACCCGTTTGGCTTTAAAGGACTGCGCTTTATCGAATCGACCGAGGATTCCATCGCCTTAAATAATGACCCGACGCCTTCTGTGATCATATCGGCATCAGGCATGGCAGAGGCCGGACGCGTTAAACATCACATTAAAAACAACATCGAAAATCCAAACTCAACCATACTGATTGTGGGCTATTGCGAACCCCATTCACTAGGTGGGCGCTTAATGAATGGCGAAAAAGAGGTGCATATTTTTGGCGAAGAGTATGAAGTTAAAGCCGAAGTTCGCTCCATCAAATCCATGAGTGCTCACGGCGATTATGAGGACCTGCTCCACTTCCTGGAATGTCAGGACCCTAATAAAGTAAAAAAGCTGTTCCTGGTACACGGCGAGTACGACGTGCAACAGCATTTTGCCCAAACATTAAAAAGCCATGGGTATCAAAATATAGAGATACCGTATCAGCATCAAAAAATTGAGTTGGAGTAATAAATAGCTGTCATTGCGAGCGTAGCGTGGCAACCGCAAGAAGAACGGTAACGAGTGCTCAGAACGCGTGCGATTGCTTCGTCGTTCCTCCTCGCAATGACACCCTTATTTCATTTCTTAGTCAAAAACATTGATTTACGGCCGGCCCTAATCTCTAACACCAATCTCTAATCACTAAATCCGTATATTCGTCAAAAAACTTTAACCATCATGAACGCATATAGCTTCGTACAACACCTGCACTCGGGGTTCAGGTACATTGTCCTTGTTCTGTTTATTTATGCCATTATTTCGGCTTTTATCGGCTGGTTGGGCAACAGGCCTTATAGCAACGGTAACAGATTAACTAATTTGTTTGCCATGATATCGGCACATACTCAATTACTGATTGGTATTGTGCTTTACTTTTTAAGTCCGCTGGTGGCTTTTAACGGTACCACGATGAAAGATCCGGTTACCCGTTATTTTACGGTTGAGCATTGGGTGATGATGGTTATTGCCATTGCGATAATTACTGTCGGCCACAGCAAATCTAAGAAGCTGACAGTACCTCAGGATAAGCACAAAATTATTGCACTGTTTTATACACTTGCGCTATTAATTATAATCGTTGCTTTAGCTGCGGGCAAAATTTCTATCTTGAAATAAGTCAAAAAAAAGTATAAAAAAATTTGAGAATTCATTTTTCTTTATAAATTTGCGTCCACGATGATCAAAAAAGTAAATAACAAAAGCTGGTGGCACCTTTTAAAAAGGCAGCCGGACGATGTTTTGATCAAAGCATACTAATCAATTGTAAACCTAATACAAAGACCCGGCAACCCTCATTTGTCGGGTCTTTTGTTTTAGGGCGATTTTGAAATAATACCAACACTGAAATAATACAATGAAAAAATATACAATTAATACCACCTATAAACAGCAACTTGCTGATGTTACCACACCGGTAAGTATTTACCTGCGACTCAGGGATGTTTTCCCAAACTCGTTACTGCTGGAAAGCTCTGACTACCACAGCCGCGAAAACAGCACCAGCTACGTTTGCTGCGACGCTATCGCCGGTATTACCTTAGATAACGGCCGGTTAACCAAACGCTATCCGGACGGTACTGAGGTAACACTGGAAGCAGGCAAGTTTGAACTGATTGAGCAGATCAATGAGTTTTTGAACAGCTTTAAAACCAATGCTGCGCCGGTAAAGATCACAGCTAACGGACTGTTTGGTTATTTTACACATGAGGCGGTTGAGCATTTCGAGACTATCAAGTTAAAGCAAAGCGACGATACCACCCGCAAGATCCCAACCATGCAGTACAATATCTATCGTTACATCATTGCGATAGATCACTTTAAAAATGAACTGTATACCTTCCACAATCAGCCGGAAGGCGATACCGACACTGCGGGCTTGGATAAAATTCATGACCTGATCAAGAACAAAAACTTCCCTGAATATACCTTCCAGAGCAAGGCTGAAGAAAAATCGAATCTTACCAACGAGGAATTTATTGCGATAGTTGAGAAAATGAAGCAGCACATTTATCGTGGCGACGTTTTCCAGATAGTCCCTTCAAGAGCTTTTTCGAAACAATTTACGGGCGATGAATTTAATGTTTACCGCGCGTTGCGCTCTATCAACCCGTCGCCATACTTGTTTTACTTTGATTATGGCAATTTCAGGATATTCGGCTCATCGCCTGAGGCGCAGATTACCATTAAAAATCGCCAGGCTACCATCTACCCTATCGCGGGCACGTTTAAACGTACCGGCGACGACGAGAAAGATGCCGAACTGGCTTACAGCTTGAAAAACGATCCGAAAGAGTCAGCAGAACACGTTATGTTGGTTGATCTGGCCCGTAATGACCTTAGCCGTCATTGCGAGCATGTTGAAGTAAAAGCTTTTAAAGAAGTGCAGTATTATTCGCATCTGATACACCTGGTATCAATGGTGAGCGGTCAGCTACTGCCTGATGTACCTACGTTTAAAGTGGTAGCTGATACTTTCCCTGCGGGGACGCTGAGCGGTGCGCCAAAATATCGCGCTATGGAAATCATCGACGAAAATGAAAACATTAAACGCAGCTTTTACAGCGGCGCCATCGGTTACTTAGGTTTTAACGGCGACTTTAATCATGCTATTATGATCCGCTCGTTCCTGAGCAAAAACAATACACTGCATTACCAGGCCGGGGCAGGTATTGTGGCCGGATCAATACCGGAAAGTGAACTAAATGAGGTGAATAACAAGATAGCTGCACTGCGCAAAGCGATTGAATTGGCAGAAGAATTGTAATAACTTTTAACAAAAAGCATCTAAAAAACGTAATACTTAAACCCCTGTTAATTAAGCTAGAGAGAGAGGTGAAATATGGCAAACAAAATATTAATTATTGACAACTACGATTCATTCACTTACAACCTTGTACACCTTGTAAATGAAATTGGCCTGCAATGCGATGTTTGGAGAAACGACCAGTTTAAGCTGGAAGACGTTGACGCTTACGACAAGATCATTCTTTCGCCGGGGCCGGGCATTCCATCAGAGGCGGGCTTACTGCTAAAGGTAATTGAAAAATATGCCGCTACAAAAAGCATTTTTGGCGTGTGCCTTGGTCAGCAAGCTATTGCCGAAGTGTTTGGCGGCACCTTAAACAATCTGAAACAACCGATGCATGGCGTAGCCACCACCATTGCTGTAACTGACGACAGCGAGCGGCTATTCAACGGTTTACCGCACGAGTTTAAAGTGGGGCGTTATCACTCGTGGGTGGTTGACGGCAAAACTATGCCTTCGGTATTGATGGTTACTGCTATTGATGAAGCTGACAACTCTGTGATGGCTTTGCGTCATACCCAGTATGATGTACGTGGCGTACAGTTTCACCCGGAATCGATCTTGACCGAGTTTGGTAAAGAAATGATGAAAAATTGGTTAGCCCCCCTACCTCCTGAAGGCGGAGTGGTGAATAAATTAGCTAGCTTTGTCAACTAAATTAATTATTAACCATTAAAAAAACGTACCCCCATTAAAGGGTAAGGGGCATGAATATTCTTGATAAAATAGTACTCAATAAAAAGGCTGAGGTTGCCGAAGCCAAAAAAAATATCAGCATCAAAGAGTTAGAGTCGTCGGCTTTGTTTAACCGTACGACCTACTCTTTCAAAGAATTTTTAACTGCACCTGACCATACCGGCATCATCGCTGAATTTAAGCGTCGGTCGCCGTCAAAAGGCATTATAAATGATAAGGTAAGTGTTGAGGCTGTAACTACGGCTTATGCTGCCGCAGGTGCCTCTGCTTTGTCTGTGCTTACGGATAAAGATTTCTTCATGGGCACTAAAACTGATTTGCACAATGCCCGCCAGGTAAACCAAATCCCCATACTGCGTAAGGATTTTATGATCGACGAGTTCCAGGTGATCGAGGCGAAATCATTAGGTGCCGATATTATTTTGTTAATAGCTGCTATACTTACTCCGCAGGAAATTGATGCCTTGGCTAAACAGGCCAAAAACCTTGGTTTGAATGTTTTGTTAGAGGTGCATAATCTGGAAGAACTAGAGCGTAGTATCAATCCCAATCTGGATGCTATCGGCGTAAACAACCGAAACCTGGCTGATTTTACCGTATCAGTAGAAACATCCTACAAATTGGCCGAACATATCCCGGCTGAGTTTATGAAGATATCTGAAAGCGCTATCAGTGATCCGGAGACAATTAAAGGCTTGAAAAAGGCAGGATTTAACGGATTTTTGATTGGCGAGAACTTTATGAAGCAGGCAGATCCGGGAGCAGCGATGGCTGAGTTTGTGAAGGCGTTATAAAATTGCTTAGATATGTTTTTCAGGAGGCTCCCGATGGAGCCTTTTTTGTTTTCAGGTGTTTCTATAAACACGTAGCTCCTACGGAGCTGGAGTTTTGAAACAATTAGTTGATTTATAAGCAAACATTAGCAACAAGATTGCTCCGTAGGAGCACCCTGTTTATAGCGTTAGGAAAAACGATGTTTGACTCCGTCGGAGTCTCCTTTTATCTATCTTTGATATATGAGCACCCAAATCCACGACGATAAAATTTTTGAGGACATCACCTTCAGCAAAGATGTTATCAGAAATGCAGAATACAACAATTGCACGTTCAAAAATTGCGACCTTAACGAATGTGCATTTGCGGTTACCAAATTTATTGATTGTGTTTTTGAGAATTGTAACCTCTCCATGATCAAGATCGATCGTTGTACACTTAATGATGTCTTGTTTAAGCAATGCAAAATGCTGGGCATTAACTTTACGCCTTGCGAGGATTTTTTGTTTAACGCGCGATTTGAATCCTGCTCGTTGGATTATTCCTCATTCATGTCGAAGAAAATCCCCCGAATCCGATTTATCAAATCATCGCTGCGCGAAGTGACATTTACGCAGTCAGACATTACGGGGTCGAGCTTTGATATGTGTAATTTAGAGGGAGCTATATTTAATAATACCAACCTAAGCTCGGTCGACTTTTCGAGTGCCGAAAACTATATCATCGATCCTAATTTGAATACCATGAAGAAAGCTATCTTTTCAGCACACGGACTGGAAGGTTTGCTATATGGATATGACCTGAAGATAATTTAATCTTTATTGCTTGATATTCTTATCGGCAAAATCAAACACTTTTTTTAATAACGGCGTAGTGCGGGCGCCACCAAGGTTCTTGCGTATTTCCACCTCCTGCGCGGCAATCTCAATAAACAAACCTTCAATAGCTCTTTGTGTAGTATAGTCGGCAATATCGGGGTTAATTTTACGAACAAAAGGTATTTTGTTATAGATGCTTGCCAATGTTCCGTAATATCTGGTAGCGTTCACCTTGTCTAAGCTCACCTTTATTATCGGTAGAAATTTGGCAGCCAAATCGGTGGTGGTAGTACGTTTGAAGAATTGCGTAGCGGCGTCCTGCTGCTGGCCGAGTAAGATACTGCTTGCATCCTGCAAAGTCATTTTTTTCAGCGCGTCGACAAATATCGGTGCAGCTTGCTTAGCAGCATCTTCTGCAGCGCGGTTAAGCGACAGGATAGCATCGTCACAAACTTTATTAAGGCCCATGCGGCGCAGAGTCTGCTCGGCTTTTTGCGCCTGGGGCGGCAGCAATATTTTCACTGCAGCATTGCCAAAAAATCCATTAACTGCTGAAAGTTTGGTGGTGCTGTTAAGGACACCTTGTTGTAGAGCTTGCTTTAAAGCAGTACCGATTTCAAGATTAGTAGGAATAACCTGCGCCAGGCTTGACAGCGTGAAACCAATAACCAGCAGCGGCAATAACAGCAATGACTTTTTCATGGCCGCAAATTAATAAAATCAAAATGGATTATAAACCAGTTGCGCGAAGTAAAGCAAATAATAAACCGGCTATCAAAGCTGAAATTGGGATGGTAATGATCCAGGCCCAAACCAGGTTAATGGTAACACCCCAGCGCACTGCCGATATACGCTTAGTTAAGCCTACACCGATGATAGAACCGGTAATGGTGTGTGTGGTTGATACCGGGATACCGAAATGTTCGGTAAAGCCTAAGGTTACCGCAGCAGCTGTTTCGGCACTCACACCCTCAAGCGGAGTGATCTTTGTGATCTTGCTGCCCATGGTTTTAACAATTTTCCAGCCACCAGACATGGTACCCAAAGCAATAGCCGAGTAACAAGCCAGCGGGATCCACTCAGGCATGGCAGCACCAACTCCAATTATCTTTGAAGCAATAAGCGACAGGTATAAAATACCCATTACTTTTTGCGCATCATTGGTACCGTGAGCAAAGCTTAACAAAGCCGATGATATCAGCTGTAAAGCTTTGAACCAGCGCTCGGCCGTTGCCGGTCGGGCGTTTTTACAGATATGAAGAATAATAATGGTAATGATATAAGCTATAATCAAACCTATAAAAGGCGCCAGTACAATGTACAGGATAATAGGAATGATGTAATGCATATTCACCGCTAAAAGGGCGTTGCTGCCCATATACAGCGCATTGGTCATACCTGCACCGGCAAAGCCACCTATCAGCGTATGCGACGAGCTGGATGGGATACCGAACCACCAGGTAGTTAAGTTCCAGGTAATGGCGGCCAGTAAACCGGCCAGTATCACGTGCATATTCACGAAGTCTGAAATCACAATCTTCGATATGAAGTTGGCTACCTTATGATCTTTAACCACAAAATAAGCCACAAAGTTGAAGGCCGCGGCCCACAATACAGCTTGAAAAGGAGTTAAAACTTTGGTAGAAACAATGGTAGCAACCGAGTTGGCCGCGTCGTGAAAGCCATTGGTATAGTCAAATATCAGCCCCAGCGCAACTACAAATACTAAAAGGGTAGTAACCATTTTACTTAGGCGTTTTTAACTAAAATAGATTCCATAACGTCTGCCGCATCTTCGCACATATCAGTAGCGGTTTCAAGCGCAGAGTATATTTCTTTATATTTTATTAAACGGATAGCGTCTTTTTCGTACAAGAACAGGTCGGCAACGGCGCGGTCAAATACATAGTCAGCCTGGTTTTCAACGCTGTTAATGCGGATGCAAGAATCAGCAATGGCACGAACATTTTTCAGATCCTTCAGCTCGCGAACAGCTTTTTCCAGGTCAACCGCTGCTTGCAGCACCAGTTCTGACAACTTGCGGATATGTTCGTTATAATCCTCAATACGATACAGGTTCATGCGGTTGGCTGCACCCTGGATGTAATCCGCTACATCGTCAACAGCGCTGGTTAAGGCGTGAATATCTTCACGATCAAACGGCGTAATAAAATTTTTGCTCAGCTCCAGATAAACCTGGTGAGTAATCTCATCGCCGCGATTTTCTAATTTGTCAATTTGCTTAAATAGCTCTTCGCGGGTTGCAGGGTTGTTGCTATTTACCGTTTCCACCAGGATGGTCGCCATAGCCACGACATTAGCTGATGCCTGCTCAAACAATGGGAAGAAAACCTTTTTATCTTTCGGAACGAAATATTGGAAAATGCTATTTAATGACATAAATTATCTAATGTGCGTCAAAGGTACATTTGTTATGTTAAATTAATGTTAACTTTTTAGTATCGGGATATGCGGGAACGGTATGTTTTGTTTCACCTTTTGCAGTGTAAATCCGAAAGTTGACCCTACGCCCTCTGTACTGCGCACATTAATGGTTTGCTGGTGCGCCTCTACAATGTGTTTAACAATTGCCAGCCCAAGCCCCGAACCGCCAATCTGACGCGAGCGACTGGTATCTGTGCGGAAAAAGCGTTCAAATAGTCTTGGCAGGTTCTTTTCTTCGATACCTATCCCGTCATCAGTAACCTCAATTAATACCTGGTCATGCAGATCAAATAAAGTGATCCAGGTGTTGCCAGCCTCTTTGCCGTATTTAAATGAATTGTCGATAAGATTGGTTAACACCTGCGTAATTTTCTGACGATCGGCAGTTACCATTATTGGCTCGTCATACTTTTGTTTAAATACCAATTTAATATTGTGCTGTTTGGCTTTGATTTCTAATGACTCCATCACCTCTTTGATAAGGTCATTGATCTTAAATTTGGTATAATTTATCGGCAATTCGCCCGATTCAAGCTTTGAAATCTCGTCCAGATCCTGAATCAGATAACTCAGGCGATCCACGTTTTTCGACGCCTTATCCAAAAACTGGCGCGCCATGTCTCTGTCCTCAAAATCATCATCTTGCAAAGCCTCGATATAACCTTGTATGGCAAAAAGCGGGGTCTTAAACTCATGCGAGATATTCGATAGGAAATCTCGTCTGAACTTCTCCTGCGTACGCAGCATGTCAATCTCTGTTTTCTTTTCGCGTGCCCATTCCTGTACTTCCTGTTGTACATCATTAATGGGGTCAGAGCTCATATGCTCGCCCAACGCCTCGCGCAGATCGCGGCCCAGTTTAAGGTTATGGATAAGCTTGTAAATGAGCTTGATCTTTGAGTAAACATACTTTTCAATCAGCCAGTAAAAAACAATAAAACTCGATATAATGGTGGCCAGAAAAGTGATGGCCATATCGTAAAACTTATGCTGAAAATAGAAGTTAACCGCCGAAATAGTGATAGCTACCGCCAGCGCGTTAATGAAAACCAGTACGCGTAATTTCATAAAGTAAAGTTACAGATTTGTAACTGATTGACGATATCGGAAATATTGAGCTATTGTTAAGCTAGGGTTATAAAATCAAACGCTCCACATCATCGTGAGCGAGGTACGAGCGTGACGATCTCTGAGCCACCTGCCGTGTAGAGATTGCTTCGTTCCTCGCAATGACGGCTTTTTTATTTTGCCACGTTGCGCTAGCAATGACAAATGGCTTATTTAGGTCTGCTCAATAAATTCACAAACAACCTGTATGCCCCCGGAACGCCGGCAGGTAACTCGCGGAAGAAATCAAGCGAGGTGTATACATACCGGCCCTTGCCATAATCAGTCACAATCAATGAACCCGGATTTTGCGCTTCTCGGGGGTCGCCCATGCTTAATATTTTATGGTAACGGCTATCAATGTTATTTACAAAGTAAAGGCCGCGCTCTTGTATCCAGCCATCAAAATCGGCGTTGCTGATCTTGTTTGGGTAATTCAGCACCGGGTTTTCAGGTTCAAGGAAAGTTACTTTGGCATTCTCGTCGGTAACGCGCTCGTTTACCACTCTAAACGGATACGGACCAATATTTTTCATCACTAATGGCTGATACACGTTGTACTGCACCACCATATTGCCGCCGTTGTTTACATATTCCATCAGTTTCGGCTGCTCAACCACCAGGCGCGGGTTAACATTATAAGCGCGCACACCCACAACTATCGCATCATACACTGAAAGATCAGTGTTCATAATTTCGCTCTCAGTAAGTTGATGCACATCATAGCCAACCTGCGCCAAAGCTTCAGGCACCAGGTCGCCGGCCCCTGCTATGTAGCCGATGCGTTTGCCGGCTGTTTTCAGATCAACGTTGATCAGCTTAGCCTCGGCCGGAGGGAACAAAGTTATCGCCGGAATATGATCATAATTAATATGCTGTATGCCCAGCGACCATTCCTTGCCCTTGGTGGTAACCACTGCTTTTAAAATATCAGTGCGTGGGTTGCTGCCTTTTGGCGACACCGTAAAACTCTCTGTCCACTCAGCGCCTTTTGGCTTGTTGGTAAACTCAACTTTTTCGGGGCTTATTTTCCAGCCTGAGGGCGCATGCAATTTAATGCTGCCGCTGGCATTGGTAAAGCTTTGCAGTTTTACCTGTACGGTTTGCGGCTGCTCGCTATTGAAAATATAATCTTTACTCAGGATGTTGGCGGTTACCGGCGGCGCAACTACTACAGGTGCATAGATCTCGCCCTTAGCCGGGTCGACGTATTTGTACATGATCTTACGCTCGTAAGCCACTTTTTTGCCGCCCATGTTGTAGGAGAACCATACGCGCGGATAGTCAGGATTTTCAGGATTACCGGCCAGCGTATCATTGGCCAAAGTATAGGTACCCAAACTATGCGGGTTCACCAGCCAATAAGGCTGTGAAAGTTTGGCTGCGATTTTACCCAAGCCTCTGTCTATAGTATCTTTGAGTACTACGCCCGGTTTGAAGGCATGCCCCATTCTATCCTCATATGAGTTTGCAAACTTATCGGTCGTTCTGATTTCCAGTTGAGGGATACCGAGCAGATAAGGCGTATATAATTGTGAGGTAACGCTGATGCTATCGCCTACCGCGTAAACCGGCTGCATAGCATACGATTCAAACCATAATCCAGCGCAAGCGGTAATCAGGTCTTTTATTTCTTTAGATTTTTGAGTGCGCCAGTAGGTATCTTTTATGCCGTCTACACGAGCCAAAACATCAATCAATGCCGGCACAGAGTTTTGCGGATTCTGACGATCGAAGTTCTTTTTGATGAAGTTGATCTGCTCAGCAATCGGCGCACCACCCTCTACGCGGGTCCAACCGGTATTAACGCCCGACATCAAGCTATCTTTAGGCGCATCGCCCAAAATAGTTTTAAAATATTCAAAAGAAGTGCCCCTTGTTTTAGCGGTACCAAAGCCCTGTGTTTTATGATTCGAACGACTATCGGCAGCTATCTCACCATAACCTTTGCCCAAAGCTGAATTATATACACCGATATCAATTTTAAACTGGTTAGCGGCTGTTGTATTTACCGAGCCGAAGCTAAAGGTGTTCCACAGTAGCCGCTTTGCCTGCCAGGTTTGTACATATTTTAATTGTTCAGGAAAGCGTTTCGGATCGGCAGCCGCCGCAAAGGCCTCCTGCGCTATGATAGCCGATGAAGTATGATGTCCATGGCCACCCTCGCCTGTTGTCGGGAAACGGCAAATAATTACGTCGGGCCGGAATTTGCGGATCACCCAAACGGCATCGCCCAATACTTTTTCATGATCCCATATTTTCAAAGTCTCTCCCGGTCCTTTTGAAAAACCGAAGTCGTTAGCGCGGGTAAAAAATTGCTCGGCGCCGTCAACCCTGCGCGCAGCTAAAAGCTCCTGCGTACGTATCAAACCCAATAACTCGCCCTGTTCATTACCAATTAAATTCTGACCGCCGTCGCCACGCGTTAATGACAGATAGCCGGTACGATAATGCTTCTCCTGCGCCAGGTAAGCCAGCAACTTAGTATTCTCATCATCAGGATGCGCGGCTACATAAAGCACGCTGCCTAATACGTTTAATTTATCTAAGTTTTGTTGAATGGTGCCCAGATCGGCCGGTGGGTTGGTTTGTGAAAAAGCCTGACTAACAGTAAAAAATACAGTAGCAAGTAGAATGATACGCTTCATAGTGACACGAATGTAAGAATTTATGACACGATTGATAACACGATTACAGGATTATAAAGATTAATAGATTTATTGGATAGCTATGAGTTTGAAACCCATAGCTACTATGTCTTTAATTTACTTCGCCGCCTGCACTTCAATACTTACCGATACCTCATTACTCATTACCAGGCTTTTGGTACCGACATTAAAATCAAGCCTGTTTAGTTTAAGCCCGCCTTTAAAGGTAGCCGAGCTTGAATCGGTAGTATAAGTGAACGGTACCTCAAACTGTTTGGTTTGATTTTTTATAGTTAGATTAAACTGTCCCACATAATTATCGCCGCTTTTGTGTTTAAGCGATATTGACTTCATGGTGATGACAGGATATTTAGCGGCGTCAAAAAACTCATCGCTGCGCAGGTGGCTGTCGCGCAAGTCGTTATCGGTATTAACAGACTTTACGTCAAGCATGGCCTCAATGGTGCTGCTGTCCAGTTTAGTGGGATCAAAATTAATATTGGCCTGCAGTGCGCTGAAAGAACCACCGGTTTTTATACCCAGGTTTTTAAGCTGGAATTTAATATCGGTTTTTAAAATATTGGTTTTTTGCGCTAACGCGATGTTGACTAATACTAATAAAGGCAGAAGCAGTAAGAAGATGCGTTTCATATTGCGAATTAACGATGTTTCCGGCGGTTATGGTATTTTGTCTTGCTTTTTGTTACTTAATTTCTGCCCGCAGCCGTCTAAAACTCAACATGCGCCCTGATAGAGAACACATTTACCGGTCCGCGGTCTTTATTATAACCCGGATTTACGATGAACTGATAGTCTGGCGATAAGAATACTTTATGTTGATAAGCATTTAGTTTATAGTAAAGTTCGGCTATCATCTCGGTGCCATAATTCAGTTTACCATCGCCAATAATAAAACCATAACCACCGGCAGCAAGGTAGTTACGATGCGACGCAGATAGACCATTGCCTGCAAATGCCAAACCCAATTCGTCATCATTACGGTTCCAGGCTGCGCCCTTAAGCGTAGCGCCCAAACTTACCGAACGGTCAATCTCTGTAAAATACCAGGTTTCGGTGTGGCCATCGTTATAGCTCAGTTTGGCAAATACGCCGAAATTGTTGGTCAGGTATTGATCGGTGCTGATACCAAAGCCATATTTATGACGGCCGTAGGCCTGCGTAGTATCTACATTTGGTGCAACCGGGCTTAAAGCTAAAGCTCGGTTATAGTCGCCCATTTTGCCGTTGTTGAGAAAACCCAGAATACGGGTGGTACCTTTTAGGCCGTTTATGGTATAGCGTTTTTCAAACTCCAGCGTTTGGCTATTGGCTTTGCCTACCTTTTGATCCCAGACAGATTGGTTAGCCTGTGTTGTCGACGCGGTAAAAGCGAAACGCAATGTCCAGTCAGGCATACCTAGCTCGGCCATAGCACCCAATACATAACCCCGGGTATTTGCCGGGTAATCCCAGGCGCCGTTATCCATCAGTGCCCAGTTCATGAACTGGCTACGCGGATCATGGCTAAACTCGTTGCCATCAAAAAAGTCGGCCATACCGAATTTACCGGCTGTAATAGAGAAATAGCGTTTGCTGCGCAGGCCGCCTAATTGGTTGGCATCAGGGTCGATCGTATCTTTTTCTGTTCCCCATTCAAAATTTTGTCGGAAATACAAACGCGCTATATAAATAGCCGGCGCGGTGCTGCCCACCCTAAAAGTTTCACCATTTGGAGAACCAGCCACCCCCAGGGCCGAACTTAAGCCGGACCCACCAGAAATTTCAGGATTAAAATAAGCCTCTGCTCCTTTCCATAAACGCGCACCGCCAAACAGTGTAGAGGTAAGCGAACTTTGCGTTTCAGTATGTGTTAACAAACTATTGGCACCGGAATACTTTGCCGAAAATGATGGTTTATACTGTGTTATGACGGTTTGTTGAAAATGAAGATTAAAGCGCTCCGTTTTCACCGAATCTTGTGCCGATGCAAATTGCTTTGCACCCAGTAATATGATTATAAGTAGATATTTCTTCATGCCAGGGATTGATAATTAGACAAAGCTAATAATATTTTTAGACAAGTCTAAAAATATTATTACAAATTGCATTCCTCATAAAATTGTTGCAAATAGTTCTCCATAAACTGATGACGCTGTGCGGCTAAACGCTTACCGGTTTCGGTATTCATTTTATCCTTCAGCAATAACAGCTTTTCGTAAAAATGGTTGATGGTGGGAGCAGTCGAATTTTTGTAGGCTTCCTTGCTCATATTGAGATCAGGTTTGATCTCGGGGTTGTACAATTCACGGCCCTTGAAGCCGCCATAACTGAATGCGCGGGCAATGCCGATGGCGCCAATGGCATCCAGCCTATCAGCATCCTGCACCACAGCCAACTCAGGCGAATGAAATACGGGAGCATCAAACCCGGCTTTGAACGACATGTACCTTATGATGTTTTGTATATGCAGGATTTTCGCGGGATCAATGCCGATGTTTGTTAAATAGTTACCGGCGGTTGCTGGTCCTATTTCTTCATCGCCGTTGTTAAATTTGCTGTCGGCAATGTCATGCAGTAAGGCGGCAAGCTCTACGGTAAGTAAGTCTACCTCTTCAGTTTCGGCTATAAGTTTAGCATTGCTCCAGACACGGTGTATGTGCCACCAATCATGGCCACCTTCGGCGTTTTTCAGCGTGTCTTTAATAAATAATATGGTATTATTGATGATGGCTGCGTGATCCATATTTGCGTTTTGAGCTGCAAATATAGAAATCTCTTATTCGGTACCATTACGCAAAAGCCGTTGATCGGCATCCTGGGTGTCGCCATCTAATAATCCGACTGCACTCGTTTCTAAGACCTCTGCAATCTGAAACAATCTTTCAACGGTTATTTTAGTGTACCCCAGCTCAATTTTGCTATACGCGTTTTGCGAAATATTTAACTTATAGGCCAGATACTCCTGAGTATAATTTCTTTCTTCTCGTCTCTTTCTGATAACTGCCGCTATGGCCTTGACTTTCGCATTTAACTTATTACTCATGTTGTGTTTAGGAGTTGAATACCCCTAACTACGAAATTTTCAAGCATTTGGATGCGTTTTTTGATAAAAAAAATAAATATTATTAATTTATATCATATTTAATACTTACAGCGGGTAACAAAGTTGCCTCATCAAGCGGCACCTGATCATAAGAAACTACAGGCTTGCGGCGGACATGATAATTGTAAACCGCCTTGTTAAATGCCGAGCTTGGCACGGCCGGCGGATTAAAGTTTATGCTGAACGGAATAATAAAATCATGTAACTTTTCATGATTCGGGATAACCCATTTTTTGTTAGAACGTCTCAACGCCTCGATAAGCGGTTGGGTTAAAGCAATATCGTCCGCATAGTAGATGATAATTTTTTTGATGGCGCCGTTTTCATCAGCAGTAAACTTAAAAACGGCGGTACCGGAAGCGCGGCTCTTCACCAGAGGCTGGGATACAATCACGCTGTCTTTAAAAAAATGATTCATAGCATCCTTTCCACCCTGAAACGGGAAAGCCAGCGTCTCCTGCGCTTTGGCAAAAAATCCAGTTAATAATATAGCAGCAAATAATAATATCTTTTTCATATTAATCCTCTTTAGGGTCGCGCTTAGTACCCTGGTATAATTCATATTCTAATAAGCGACAATCCAGCTTACCATTGTAAAACTCAATGCGTCTTGAGGCGCGCAAACCTATTTTTTTAGCCAGATCAGGGTTACCGGTAAAAATATATCCGCGGTAGCCCAGGCATTTTTGTTTCATGAAATCGCCCATACGTTTGTAGGTAGCCTCCAGCTTTGAATGCACACCTAAACGTTCGCCGTATTCAGGGTTAAACATAATCACACCGGGCTCTTCAGGTACCGGGGTTTCTGCAAAATCACAAACGCTAAATTCTATCAAATGTTCTACGCCGGCAGTACGTGCGTTCTTTTGCGACACCTCGATAGCATCTTTTGAAATATCTGTGGCGATGATTTTAAAGCCAATTTCTTTCTTGGCTTTATCTTTCAGCGCACGGCGTTCGGTAAAGAAAGCCTGCTCGTCATAACCCATAATGTGCATAAAGCCGTAATTCATGCGAAACAATCCCGGATGCTTATCAGTAGCTAACAATGCAGCCTCGATAGCCAACGTGCCCGAACCACACATAGGATTAATAAATGTGCTTTTTCTATCCCAGTGAGTAGCAATAATGGTTGACGTCGCCAGGGCCTCCAGCATAGGTGCCTTGCCCGGTATTTTACGGTAACTGTGTTTAGCTAAAGTCTCGCCTGATGTATCCAGGAATATCTCGGCACGGTCGTCCTGCCAATATAGATGAACCACTGTTTTATTAACCTCCGGACCAGAATTTGGGCGGATACCTTTTACCGACTTGATACGATCGACAATAGCATCCTTAACCTTCACATTGGCAAACAACGGCGTCAGGATATGTTCGTTATTTACGTTAGATGTAACAGAAAAATATCCGCTAAAATCAATCAGGGTTTCCCATTCTATCTTAACCAGCTCCTCATACAACTCTTGCGGATTATTAGCTGTGAAGCTTTTTAGCGAATACAGTATCTGGCTTGCGCAGCGCAGATTTAAATTAAGGGCAATGGTTTCGGTAACTGTCCCCTGTAACTCAACGCCGGTCTGAAAAACGCGGGTTGGGGTGAAGCCCAGGTCCTCAACCTCTTGTTGCAGGTAAGGAGACAGCCTCTTGTTACAGGTGATGATGATTTTACTCTCGGTTTGGAAAACTGACATTATATAGCTTTAACAAGTTAAACATTGCTTAACCCGTTTGTTTTTAAATTTTTAGAACGATTGCAAAGGTAACCTTAAAAAACATAGCCACAATATTTGCTTTAGCGGCAAAGCAGCAAGTGTGGAAAACTTGATTGATATTGTGGGCTTACAGATACTTTTATGTATTAACTTTACGTTTTTAATTTTTTGAAATTATGGAAATTAAGGGTAAAGTACACGAGATATTCCCAACAATGCAGGTTACTGATGCGTTGAAGAAAAGAGAATTAATAGTTGAATATGTAGAGAATCCGCAATATCCGGAGTACTTGAAATTTGAAGCTATACAAGACCGCTGCAACCTGATAGACAATCTTAAAGTTGGCGACGATGTTGAAGTTTTCTTCAACTTAAGAGGCCGCCCATGGACAGACAAAACCGGTAAAAAAAGCTATTTTAACTCTATGCAGTTATGGCGCGTAAACGTGCTTAGCGGTGCAGGCAGCGCTGCTGCCCCTGAGTATGCAGCTCCGGCCGATATCAGCTCAGCTCCTGAGGATGACGATTTGCCATTCTAATCGATATAAGGCTATCATAAACATCTTTAAAACATTAAAACCTCGCTTAGGCGGGGTTTTGTTGTTTTAGTGACCGCGCAAAAATTTGTCATTGCGAGCGTAGCGTGGCAACCGCGAACTTGGCATCCTTGCGGTTGCTTCGTCGTTCCTCCTCGCAATGACAAATTTTATTAATCCCTCTATTCCTCCATTACCCAGATGTTAAAAATTGTTAAAACCAAGCTTTATAGCTTAATTTCAAATATTTTTGTATTTACTTAAAAATAAGCAAGGTTGAAAAAAAGTAGCATCCGCATCATCATTGGCTTAATGGGCTTCGGCCTGTTGGGTGTGGTAGCTACACAGCTATATTTTTTGGTGCAGTCGTATAACATGCAGTCAAACCTTTTTGACCGCTCAGTTAATGAGGCTTTGAGTAATGTTGTCGAAAAGTTAAAAAGGAAGGACGCCAATAACTTCTTAATGAACAAGGCGAGCCATTTGGCAGGCACCTACAAGCCATACGCCGAAAAACAAACCATCGAAATATCAGACAGGGGCAATGCCAATGTGCGCTTCTCATCAAACAAAGACTCGTTAAAAAAACAAAAGCGCCGTCAACACAAATTAGCCATGCTGCGCGATAGCCTGACGCATTTGCTCATGAGCCAGCGTCTGGACGAGTTGGAAAGCCACCTCCAGTTAGACATCGAAACCTATACCGATGAGAACGGTGTTATTCAGGGCCGTTTCACCCCGGTTATCAGGATACCAGACCCGGCTGTTACCAAGCATCAAAAAATTGAAAAATATATTGTTTGGCGCACAGTTTATATGGATCCGCAATTGGGCCAGCAAACCATTACTGCCCGAAAACTAAACCCGCTTTGGGTAGCAGAACAAGAGCGTAAGCAGAAAGCAGAACAGGTTAATCGCTTCAAAAAATTGCTGGCGGCCGACTCGCTTCAAAATCTGCAGGCAAAAAATGGCAACGCTATCCAAAATGTAGTGAATGAATACCAGCGCTCAAACGAGCCGCTGCGTAAACGTATTGAGGACCCTCTTTTTGTTGACACGCTATTACGCGCCGAGCTGCAAAACCAGGGCATTAGTCAGCCGTTTAGTTATGAAATATCCACAGCAAAAAATGACTCGGTAATCTACTCGACCGCCCTGGATAAGACGGGTGCGCGCCCAACTTTTAATCCGTCCGACAGTTACAGCACCCAGATATTTAAAGAAGAGGTGATCAATGATCCCGGTGTAATCAAACTGGCGTTCCCTCAAAAAAACTCCCTGATATTGGGCAAAATGACGGCCACCATGGGCGTTACCGGCGGGCTGCTGCTGGTACTGGTATTCTGCTTCGGCTTTACGCTGTTTGCCATCATCCGCCAGAAAAAAATATCTGAGATGAAAACCGACTTCATCAACAACATGACCCACGAGTTTAAAACTCCGGTTTCAACTATCATGATAGCTGCAGAAGCTTTGAAAGATAGTGAGGTTGCTATCGACAGATCACGCATCGCCCGTTTGGCTAATATTATTTATGAAGAAAATGAGCGTTTGGGCAGCCACATAGAGCGGGTGCTTAATATCGCCAGGATTGATAAAAACGACTTTAAGCTGGATAGAAAACCGGTTGATGTTAATGAGATGATTGGCGTAGTGGTTGATAGCATGGCGCTTAAACTGCAAAAACATGAGGCCGAGGTGGTGTTAGAGTTAGATGCCGATAATGCGGTGATTAATGCCGACGAATTGCACTTCTCGAACGTACTGTACAACCTGATTGACAACGCTATAAAATACAGTACCGATAAGCCACACATCACCATCAGCAGCTCCAACAAAAACGGACAAGTGGTGATTAAAGTGGCCGACAAGGGTATTGGTATGAGCCGCGACCAGCAGGCAAAAATATTTGAACAATTTTATCGGATACCTACCGGTAACGTACATAATGTGAAGGGGTTTGGGTTGGGATTGAGCTACGTAAATACCATAGTGAAACGATTAAATGGTACCATAAACGTGCGATCTGAAAAAGATAAAGGATCTGAGTTTGAGCTGAAATTTCAGGGCGCGTAACATATAAGCTTGCGTTAACCGTTATAAAACATAAACCAACACAAAACCTGCTTCTTATGAAAAAAATCTTACTGGTTGAGGATGACCCAAATCTGGGTTTATTGCTCCAGGATTACCTGCAATTAAAAGGAAAGTTTGAAGTTGTGTTATGTACCGATGGCGAGGAAGGCTTACATGCTTTTACCAAACAAAACTATGATTTGCTGATACTGGATGTGATGATGCCCAAAAAAGACGGCTTCACACTGGGTAAAGATGTGCGAAAAATCAATCCGCATGTGCCTATTATCTTTGCTACTGCCAAAGGCATGATCGAGGATAAAACCGAAGCCTTCACTTTGGGTGGCGACGATTATATTACCAAACCCTTCCGCATTGAAGAATTATTATTACGCATAAACGCCCTGTTAAAACGCACCGAAAATACCGGCAAAAAAGAAGAGGCCCAGCCAACTCGCTTCCACATAGGCAAATATGATTTTGACTACTCGACACAAATCATTGCTACAGATGGCACCCAGCAAAAGCTATCTACCAAAGAAGCCGAACTGCTGCGCCTGCTTTGCCTGAAACAAAATGAAGTACTCACCCGTGAAGAAGCCCTGCTCAATATCTGGCATGACGACAACTACTTTAACGGCCGCAGCATGGATGTTTTCCTGAGCAAAATACGCAAATACCTAAAAGATGATCCGGCCGTGGAGATCATTAATGTGCATGGCAAGGGATATAAGTTGTTGGTGAATTGATTATGCCTTCGACGTAGAGACGCAATATTTTTCGTCTCAGTTTACTTTTTCTTGTTTCATTTTGTTTCACTCAAACACAGCAACTAGCTAACTACCAACCGGTTAATTCAAAACCCTGTTTCACTTGTTTCATTTGTTTCACATTCGCGTGAAACAAAACACCTTTACACCTGCTCTTTTTGTGCGCTTACAAGATGACATAGTTTATTTAGGACTATCGCGCAAAGCTAAACTTACCCATCAATACCGCCGGATTATCGCCTATTGTCAAGGGCTCGCCGGCTATGGCTTCATTGCCCAGCAGGGCAAATAGAATAGCTTCTTTAGCATCCGGGTTAATACCTAACTCGGCAGTATCAGCAATTTTTGACTGCGGCAAGTGCTGCTGCAGATATCGCACTACAAAAGGATTTCGGGCGCCGCCACCGCTAACAAATATTTTCGCGTCTTCAGGCAAATGAGCGCTTATAAAATCAACAATGGCTTTGCCGGTAAACGCGCTTAAAGTAGCTATCAGATCTTTAGCGTCAATATGGCTGGTGCCTGATCGCTCCTGGGCTTTACGCACATATTCTTCGCTGAATAGTTCGGGGCCGGTGGTCTTAGGAGCCGTTTCGCCGAAGAACGGATGTCTCAATAAAGAACCCAATAAATCCTCATTAACCCTTCCCGAAAAAGCAATGGCCGAATCTTCGTCATACGCTTTATTAAATAAACTCCGGCTAAACGCATCGATCAAAGTATTTCCCGGGCCAATATCTGAGCAGAGAACTTTACCCGTATCCTCATCGCCGGGCAGATAAGTGAGGTTGGCAATCCCTCCTATATTAATTAATATTCTGTCCTCACCGGCTTTACTGCCTAACAACACATCGCCATACAAAGCTAAGGGCGCACCCTCTCCCCCCGCTGCCATATGTTTCTGGCGAAAATCGCTGATTGTCAAAATTCCGGTATTGACGGCAATGTGGTCGCCGTCGCCTATTTGGAGTGTAGCATTAGGATATTCGTCCTGCCGGTGCAAACGTTTAGGCGCATGATAAATTGTCTGCCCGTGGCTGGCTATGAAATCAACTTCCGCCGGCTGTATATTCCAATCACTCAACGCTTGCAGGATTAGCTCGGCATGGTAATCGCCAATAAAATCATTCAGCAAACAAACCTTTTCCAGATCAACCTGCCTTCTGGAAAATACAGACCTCACCTCACTTTTAAAGCTGTCCGGATAGGGAATCGTGGTAAATTGTATCAGCTCGAATCTGGTTTGTAAACCGGTGCCTATGAACCGGCACAAAGCAATATCCAAACCATCTAATGAGGTGCCAGACATAAGTCCAATGCCTATATGTTCGGTCTTTTGAGCGATGCCGGTTAAATGCTGTAGGTTATTATTGAGTGCTGTCATAATGATTTATATAAAAAGTTGACCGACGCCACTAATTTACCTATTAAAGTGTAAAATTTAAGCTACAATTCGCGATATTTGCTGCTCCATATCAACCCTTAAACTATGGCCAGATTAAATTTATTAGAAGAAACCCGGTACGAAAAACTGCCGGTAACCGTATTTCCTACGCCTGCTGCCGGCGCCACCGCTGTAGCACAACGAATAGCCAAACTGATACGCGCCAAGCAAGCTAAAGGCGAAAAAACAGTTTTAGGCTTAGCCACAGGTGTTACCCCAATTGCGGTTTATGATGAGCTTATCCGTTTACACAAAGAAGAAGGACTGAGCTTCAAAAATGTGATCACCTTTAATCTGGATGAGTATTATCCGATGCAGCCGACATCTGAACAAAGCTACGTGCGTTTCATGAATCAGCATTTGTTTGATCATGTGGATATTGAGAAAGCCAACATTCATATTCCGGACGGTACATTGTCAGAAAGTAATATAGCCGCTTTCTGTCTCAACTACGAAAAACAGATCGAAGAACTGGGTGGACTTGACCTGCAAATTCTGGGTATCGGCCGTACCGGTCACATCGGTTTTAACGAGCCGGGCTCGGCGCCAAACTCAGGTACCCGACTGGTTACTTTAGACGACTTGACCCGTACCGACGCCGCCCGCGATTTCGGTGGTAAAGATGCCGTACCTACCAAAGCCATTACCATGGGGGTAGGCACCATCTTCAAGGCCCGCGAGATCATCCTGATGGCCTGGAGCAAAAAGAAAGCGCCAATCATCAAAAAAGCTGTTGAAGGCGAACTTTCAGGCGAGGTTCCTGCTACTTACCTGCAACTTTCAGACAACGTTGAGTTTATGCTGGACGACCCGGCTGCATCTGAGCTAACCCGCTTTGATACCCCATGGCTGGTAAAAGATTGCGTCTGGAACAACGAGCTGAAAAAGAAAGCGGTTATCTGGCTATCGCAGAAAGTGGGCAAGCCGATCCTGAAGTTGATTGAGGAAGATTATAACGGCAACGGCATGGCCCAGTTGGCTACCGAACAGGGACCGGTTTATAACATCAACATTGACATATTTAACCAGATACAACACACCATAACCGGCTGGCCGGGCGGCAAACCAAATGCCGACGACAGTCAGCGGCCTGAGCGGGCACAGCCTGCCAAAAAGCGCTCCATTATTTTCTCACCGCATCCTGATGATGATGTGATCTCGATGGGCGGTACATTCATTCGTTTGGTTGACCAGGGACATGATGTGCACGTAGCCTACCAAACCTCTGGCAACACAGCTGTTTGGGATGATGACGTGCTGCGCTACATGGAGTTTGCTATCGACTTTAACAAGAGCATTGGCGACGACATTACCAAGCTGCAAAACATCCATAAGGATATGCGATCATTCTTCGCTACCAAACAGCCGAACCAGATTGACACGCCTGAAGTACGCTCGGTAAAAGGTTTCATCCGTAAAAGCGAGGCTATTGCGGGCGCCCGTTTCGCAGGTTTGCATGATGATCATATACACTTTATGGCACTGCCTTTTTATGAAACCGGCAAGGTGACCAAAAACTCGGTTAGCCAGGTAGATGTGCAAATGACCATCGACCTGCTGCAACAAATTAAACCACATCAAATCTTCGCCGCCGGCGATTTTGCCGATCCGCACGGTACACACATCGTTTGCTTTAATATCATTTTAGCTGCGCTAAACCAGCTTAAAGGAAAAGAAGACTGGGTTAACGATTGCTGGCTATGGATGTATCGCGGAGCGTGGTTTGAGTTTGCGACCCACGAAATCGAGATGGCCGTACCATTGTCGCCGGATGAGGTGCTGCGTAAACGTCATGCTATATTTAAACACCAATCGCAAAAAGACCCGGCCGTATTCCCTGGCGAAGACGACCGCGAGTTCTGGGTACGCGCTGAGGATCGCAATCGCGAAACTGCCGAAAACTACGACAGATTAGGCCTTGCTGACTATGAAGCAATGGAAGCGTTTAAGCGATACTACTTTTAAAGTTATACGTTGGACGTTTTACGTTAGACGTTTTTTGTGATATTGGGTTTTTAGTTGTTTGTTAGTAAAAGTCGATTTATATTGCTTTTGCTAACAAATAACTATTTTAACTTAAACCGGATATCATACAAAATTTCAAAGACCTTTTGTTGTGGCAAGAGGCTCATAAACTTACCTTACAAGTTTACGACGTCAGTAAATCTTTTCCGAAAGAAGAAACTTTCGGAATCACTTCTCAACTGCGCAGAGCTACAGTTTCAATTTCTTGCAATATTGCAGAGGGATGCGGAAGACATTCTTCAAAAGATTTTGCTAACTTTCTACAAATTGCTTTAGGCTCGGCAAATGAAACCGATTATTTGATATTGCTGGCTAAAGATTTAAATCATTTATCAAATGATCAATTTGACAAACTGCAGGAAAGTATCAATAAGATCAGAGCGATGAATATCAATTTAATTGAGAAAGTTAGAAAGTAAAAAACGTATAACGTAAAACGTCCAACGTACAACCCAATGACCAAACGCCTCCTCTCCCTCGATGTCTTCCGCGGCATTACCATAGCCGCAATGATCCTGGTTAATAATCCTGGCGATTGGAGTAATATTTATCCGCCGCTGGAGCATTCCAAATGGAACGGCTGTACACCTACCGATTTAATCTTCCCGACGTTTTTGTTTATCGTCGGCGTATCAATAGTTTACTCAATGGGGCATAAGGCGGCCGACCGGGCCAATCATGCCAGGATGTTATGGGGCGCTTTGCGCCGTGCGGTGGTCTTGATCGCCATAAGTTTGACCATACAATCAATCCTGCATCCGGGGTTTGAGCATTTGCGTTTTCCTGGTGTGTTGCAGCGCATTGGCGTGGTATTCTTTATTTGCGCAGTGTTGTTTATCAAAACATCACAAAAAGTGCGCGACTGGCTGTTTGCGATTTTACTTATAGGCTATTATGTGGTGATGAACTTTGTGCCCGTGCCTGATACGCATGTCGCCAGCCTTGATCCTGAAACCAACATGGGCGCCTGGCTGGATAGATTGGTATTTACTACCGACCATCTGTGGAGAGAATCGCACACCTGGGACCCCGAAGGCTTATTGGGCACTTTCCCGGCTATTGCTACAGGGCTGTTCGGTATCCGCGTAGGCACCTGGTTAAAACGGACCGACCGTGAAGATTCTGTAAAAGTAAGCTGGCTATTTTTTTACGGCATACTGGCCGTTGTAGCAGGCTTGACGTGGGATCTGTTTTTCCCCATCAACAAAGCGTTATGGTCAAGCTCGTTCGTGCTGTATGCAGGCGGCTGGTCTACCATCGCGTTAGCAACTTCTTATTGGCTAATTGACGTGCAGGGATGCACGCGCTTCACTGCCTTTATTTTACCTTTCGGGATGAATGCCATAACGGCTTACGTGCTGTCAGATTTTATTCCGCATTATATCAACAAGATCAAACTAGGCGGATCATCGCTGTACCAGATACTCTTCCAGCCGTATCTGTCGCCAAAAAATGCGTCGCTGGCTGATGCTATTGTAATGACGCTGCTGGTTTGGCTGGTGATGTGGGTATTGTATAAACGACGGATATTTATCAAGGTTTGATAAAACTTGATATAAAAAGCGTGTCATTTCGAGCGTAGGGAGAAATCTATACACCGTGCTAATTTCCGCTCGTATAAGATTTCTCGCTATTGCTCGAAATGACATGATTCTAAATTTCATGCCCCCTACTCACACCGGCAATCTAACCCAATAATTATCAAGCCGAAATAAAAACATTATCGACATAAAACATCGCTATAATTTTTGCCTAGTCTTAGCGTTTTTGCATCTTAGCAGAATAATATTTTCCAGATTTTGAGATGAATTTTAAACATACTGTTTTTTTAGGTGCATCTGTATTGCTATTCACCGCAGGCAGTGCTATTGCACAGGTTAAAAAGAAAGCTACTACCCCCGCACATAAAGCCACAACGCCAGCCAAATCAACCGCTACCGCGGCCAATCCAAACGTATTGCCGGTAGATCCTAATTTACTTACCGGTAAATTACCCAACGGTTTAACTTATTATATCAGGGCTAATAGTCAGCCTAAGGGCCGCGCACAATTAATGCTGGTAACCAAAGTGGGCTCTATTTTAGAGACTGATGCACAGCGCGGCATGGCCATGTTGGTACAACACATGGCTTTTGAAGGCACGCGCGATTTCTCAAAAAAAGATCTGGATAATTTCCTGAGCAAGACAGGCGACCGTTACGGCGCCGACACCAGCGCCTTTACCTCGTACGACGAGACCACCTATCAACTATCTGTACCTACAGATACCGCCAAAACATTTGCCAATGGGTTTAACATACTGGCCAACTGGGCGTCGCGCATAAGCTTTGACCCGGCGGCTTTGGCAACTCAAAAAACTTTATTGGCTGCACAAGCTGCTCAGGCCGGTAAAAATCCGCAGGAAAAAATACAACAGGCTACCTTGCCAATGCTGCTAAATAATTCGCGTTATGGCGCAAGGTCGCCAATAGGTACAGAGGCAACTTTAAAAAATATTGATGTAGCCGCTATCAAAGGTTTTTATGCCGACTGGTATCGCCCAGATATGGAAGCGGTAGTAGCCGTAGGTGATTTTGATCCGAAAAAGGTTTTGGAGATGATCAAATTCAGCTTTGCATCGTTAAGAAACCCCACACCCGAAAAACCACAGCCTCAGTTCAGCTCGCCCGCAACTCCAGGCACCGTCGTAAAGTTTGCTACCGAAAAAGGTTTTCCTTATGCGTTGGTACAAATCGTCGCTAAACACCCATCGGCTATAGTGAGAACGCCTGCCGATATGCTGCAAAATATGCGCGTGTCGTTGTTTAATCAGCTTATTAATAATCGCATAACAGATCTTAGCAAAATTCCATCGCCGCCTATCCGTTACGGGCAGGCCGGCTATGCGGAGTTTATTGGTAAACAGGACGCTTTTTCAACCCTCGCGTTAGCAAAATCTGCCCAAGATTTAGAAACCAGTTTTAAGGCCGTTGCTGCCGAAATTGAGCGCGCTAAAAAGTTTGGCTTTACCATAACCGAGGTTGAGCGTGCCAAGCAAAACATCCTGCAGCAGGTATCGGCATCCTACTCAGCCAAAGACAACTCGCCGTCGTCAAACTTTGCCAGCGAATATGAGCATGCCTTCATTATTAAACAAGCTATACCCGGCATTGATTATGAATACAACTACTATGTAAATAATATCGGCAATGTTTCTGTGGCCGACTTGAACGCTCTGGCAGCAAAACTCATCACCGATCAAAATAGGGTAATTTTAATTGAGGCCGACGAGACCGATAAAGACAAACTACCAAACGAGCAAACCGTTTTAAGATGGGAGGCCGAAGCCGGCAAAGGATTAACTGCCTATGTTGATGACAGCGCCGTGCCTTTTATAGAAACCCTGCCTGCACCGGGCAAGGTTAATGATATTAAAGTAGACAGTACGCTTTCGGTAATTAATCTTAAACTGTCTAACAGCGCCAGGGTTATCCTGAAACCAACCACTTTTGAACCTAACCAGGTTTTGATCTCGGCTTATGCTATGGGAGGTACCTCATTGGCTCCTGATGCCGACTTTACCTCGGCCAATGTGGCGGCACAGGTTATTGGCGCCAGCGGTGTAGCGTCATTCAACCAAACCCAGGTTAACAAAATGATTGGCGATAAAGGCTTTAGCCTGACGCCGTACATCAGCGATTTTTCGCAGGGTGTAACCGGCTTTGCACGTTCTGACAATTTCGGGCCGGCCATGCAGTTGCTTTACCTGTATTTTACCAATCCGCGTAAAGATGCGGCCGTTTGGCAAAATTATATTGAACAGGCAAAATCGGCCCTGGCCAGAAACGGCAATACGCCGGGTACAGTTTACCAGGACACTGTGCAGGCTGTTTTAGGCGGATATAACCTGCGCAGCATGCCTGCAACAGCAGAAAAACTAAGCGCCGCCAGTCTTGACAAAGCGTACGACTTTTACAAAGCCCGGTTTGCCGACGCGAGCAATTTTACCTTTACCATTACCGGCGATTTTACGGTGAAAGATATTATTCCGTTTATAGCTACTTATATAGCCAGCTTACCTTCAACCAATAGCCACGAGACCTTTAAAAACCTGGGCATGCATCCGCCGGCTGGGCAGATCACCAAAACGGTTACCAAAGGTTTCAGCGATAAATCGACCGTGCAGCTGCTGTATAATGGTACTTATGATTATAACGACGCTAACAATTTGCAAATGGATGGCCTTGAAGACGCGCTAAACACGCGTTTGGTTGATTCATTGAAAGATGGCAACGGCATTTACTCGCCGGGCGTACGAGCCAGCTATGTTAAATTACCTGAAGGACGTTATAAGGTGACAATCTCATTCCTTGCCGACGCCGGCAATACCGACAAAGCCATAGCCTACATGCTGGGCGAGATCAACAAGCTAAAACAAAGCGGCCCAACAACTAAAGAAGCCGACGTTTTTGTAGAGCGCGAAGCACGCAACATCCAATCGCAATACAAACAAAACACCTTCTGGCAGGCCGCATTGACGGCAGCGGCACAAAATCAGCAAGATCCGGATAAGTTGCTGGAACGCGTGAGTGGCTTATCGCAGGTTAATGCACAAAGCATTAAAGATGCGGCAAACAAATATTTAAATAACAACCTGCTCAAACTGATTCTATTACCTGAAAAGAAATAAAATTTGAAACCCATAAAAAAAAGGTCCCGCCTGTTATGGTGGGACCTTTTTTATTTACCTCACAAAAGAATTAGTATTTTGTTAGCTAAATGATGATGAGCCCCGGGCAGCAAGTTATACAAGACTGGTACCAGCGCAAAGACTGGGAGCAGTTTCCGTTTCAGCGCGAAATGGAGGCGGTGTACCTGGCCGGCTATTCAGGTTTGCTCAATGCGCCTACAGGTAGCGGTAAAACCTTCGCCCTGTTTCTGCCCTTCCTGGCCGATTTCATTAACAAACATCCAGACTATAAAACACGCCGGGATAATGGCTTGCAGATGCTATGGATAACGCCACTGCGCGCACTGACCAACGACATCCGCAAAGCCATGCAAGAGGTTTGCGACGACCTGGAGATCCCCTGGAAAATTGCTACCCGTACTGGTGACACCCCCGCCGCCGAAAAAGCATCGTTAAAAAAAAAATTACCCGAGGTACTACTTACCACCCCCGAAAGTTTGCACCTGATGCTGGCTCAAAGGGAATATCCCAAGATATTTCAAAGCTTACAGGTTTTAGTGGTTGATGAATGGCATGAGCTGCTGGGCACCAAGCGCGGCGTGCAGGTAGAGTTGGGGGTAAGCAGGTTGAAAGGGTTGAGTTCTGAGTCTCGAGTTCTAAGTCCGGAGTCCGGAGTCCTGAGTCCTGAGTCAAGAGCAAAAAAAGACTCAAGACTCTCGACTCAAGGCTCTCGACTTGGAACCAAAGACTCCAGACTCAGAACTCAAGACTCCCGACTAAAAATCTGGGGCATCAGCGCCACCATTGGCAACTTAGAACAAGCTGCCGAGGTTTTACTGGGGAATGATTTTCCGCCTGAACAAATCAAAATGGTGCGGGCCAATGTGGATAAGAAGCTGGATATTCAGTCCATCATCCCTGAAAATATTGAGAACTACTCCTGGGCCGGGCACATTGGCCTAAAGCTATTGCCGCAGGTAATGGAGATCGTCGCTAAGAGTAAAACGACATTGATATTTACCAATACCCGTTCGCAGTCTGAGATTTGGTATCATGCCATTTTGGATAACTACCCGGAGTATGCCGGGGTGATGGCCATGCACCATGGCTCGCTGGATAATGAGCTGCGCAACTGGGTGGAGCAGGCCTTACACGCCGAAGCTTTGAAGGTGGTGGTTTGTACATCGAGTTTGGATTTGGGGGTCGATTTTCGCCCGGTGGATACGGTGATCCAGGTGGGCAGCCCGAAAGGTGTCGCCCGCTTTATGCAGCGTGCCGGCCGTAGCGGACACCATCCCGGAGCGGTGTCTAAAGCTTATTTTGTGCCCACGCACTCTTTGGAGCTATTGGAAGGCGCCGCGCTGAAAGAAGCCATCAAACGGAAAATATTTGAAAGCCGCGACCCGCTTTTACTGGCGATGGATGTGTTGATTCAATACATGGTTACGCTGGCGGTGTCGGACGGATTTAGGGCCGATGAGCTTTTCCACGAAGTAAAAACTACCTATGTCTTTGCCGATCTGAGTCGCGGGGAGTTTAACCAGCTGCTGGATTTCATTACCAACGGCGGCAAAACGCTGGCGCAGTATGATGAATTTTTGAAGGTGGAGATCGAGAACGGCGTATATAAAGTATTCAATCGCCGCGTGGCTATGCGGCACAGGCTCAGTATCGGCACTATTACGAGCGATATGAATATCCGCGTAAAATGGCTCAGCGGCGGCAGTTTGGGTACGGTAGAAGAATCATTCATTTCCAAGCTTAAACCCGGCAATACCTTTTGGTTTGCCGGTCGCAGCCTTGAGTTTGTGCGCATAAAAGAAATGACCGCCTATGTCAAAAAATCAACCAAAAATAAGGGCATGATCCCCAGCTGGAACGGCGGGCGCATGCCGCTATCATCGCAGCTGGCGGCGGTATTCAGGGACAAGCTCGACGAAGTGGCCCATGGTATTGAAAAAGATATCGAGGTAATTGAACTCAGGCCGCTGTTCAAGATGCAGCAGGAATTGTCGCACTTGCCGCAAAGCCATGAGTTTTTGATCGAGTCGTTTAAATCGACTGAGGGGCACCATTTGTTATTTTACCCTTTTGAGGGGCGATTGGTGCATGAGGGCATGGCCTCATTGCTGGCTTACCGCATATCGCGCATCAGGCCGGCCAGCTTCTCCATCGCTATGAATGATTATGGGTTTGAGTTATTGACCGATGATGATGTACCGATAGAAGAAGTGCTGGAAGATGCCGAGTTTTTCACCATAGACAACTTGTTAGAAGACATCCAGCACAGCTTAAATGCCAATGAAATGGCGCGCCGCCGTTTCAGGGACATCGCCCATATCGGCGGACTGGTGTTTACCGGTTATCCCGGTCAGCAGGTTAAGAACAAGCATTTGCAGGCATCGTCATCCTTATTGTTTGATGTGTTTAGTGAATATGAACCCGATAATTTATTGGTACGACAAGCTTACAACGAGGCATTAGCTTTTCAACTGGAAGAGTTCAGGTTGCGCGCAGCTTTGCAACGCATACAAACCCAAAACATCGTCCTTAAAACGGTGGAGCGCCCTACCCCATTTGCCTTCCCGATTATGGTAGACAGCCTGGGCCGCGAACGATTCACCACCGAAAGCCTCGAGGACCGCATAGGCAAAATGGCGCGGCAATACGGCGCCGAGGGCGTTAGTGTTACCGAAAGCAAAAAGAAAGAACGTAAACCGGGAGTGGTTCGCAAAAAGGGGTTTTAGTATTGAATGAACTGTCATCCTGAGCGAGAGCGAAGGATCTTATACGCTTTTGAGCTTTTTAATACCCCACCTTAGCAATAGGCGGCGCATATAACATGCGGCGTTGAAAATACACATCCCAGCTATGCTGCTGTTTGTCGTCAAGCATGTGGCGGGTATCTATATCATAGTCTTGATTCAGCCGGTCATACTTGGCATGGATACGGTCAAACAGTGCTCTGGCTTCATATTGATAATTTTCGCTGAAGCGCATACGGTTGGCTTCCCGCAAAATTTCTTGCTGCTCTAAACACGATATGTTGTAGTGACCTTGCTCGTGATTAAGCACGCGTTGCAGTATAGTCTGTGAGGTTACCCGGCGAAAGTCTATCCATGACTTGTCCTGCCGCATTAATACCCTTACATCAAAATTAAGTACATATGCCCCATCCTGAACGCCGGCAAGGTTGTATTTAAAATCAATGGTGCATTTGGTGTGTGCGACGGTGTTATCGCCGGTTACCTGCGGGGCTCCCCTAAAATCATTTGCGGTTAATTGCCTGTAGCTGGTTTGTGCAAAGGCAAAATCAGTAACGCACAGGGTTATGCCTAAAACGCAGATCACCCTCACAAAAATCAATCTCATTAATTAATAGTCAAATTTTTGCCTTTTGGACTACGCCAAAACGCAAAGGTTTATCCTATTATTACTTTAATGAGCAAATTATTTTTTGCCTTTTTCTGCCTCTAAAATATTGATGCTCATCAGCTCCTTCATGGTCTTCTGCATCCCGTCGGTCGAACCGTCCAGGAAAATCACGTTGCCTTTTGAGTTCTCTGCAAAGTGCTTGATTGATTCTGTCCACATGGTAAATAATATCACTGAGGTATCCATATGTGCGGCATCCATTTCTTTGGCAGCGGCGGTCATACCTTTAGCCACTTCTTCGCGGAACAACGCCACACCCTGACCACGCAATTGCGACGCCTGGCGCTCGGCCTCGGCCGAAATTTTTATGGCGTTACCTTCAGCTTCAGCAGCTTTGGTTTTGGTGATCAATAGTGCCTGACCTTCATTTTCGGCAGCAGCTTTCAGGTTGTTTGAGGCCACCACCTGGCTCATGGATTTCATGATCACATCGTCAAAAGTAATGTCGTTCAATTGCAGATCCTGCAGGTGATAACCCCAGGTTTCTAAGGTGTGATCCAATTGCTCTTTAACGTGCTCCACAATATCTCGACGCAAAATCAACACTTCCGACTGGCGCTTGGTAGCCACAAATGCACGGATAGAACCTTCGACCGTGCGAATCAGGGCCTGCATCAGGTTACGTTCGTCAACAAACTTAAAAGCTACATTTTTGATGGTTTCTTCCTGTTGGTCGAGTACCGAAAACAGCAGCATCGCCTTAAAATAAACATTAGCCTGATCAAACGTCACCGCCTGAAATTCCAACTCGACGGAGCGGTTCTGTACAGATATTTTAGAGTAAATGGCTTCAATGAGCGGCAGCTTAAAATTTAAGCCCGGAGTTAGTATGCGGCGATATTTCCCGAACACGGTTATCACCACAACGGTACCTTGTTTAACCGTCACAAACGACGAAAAAACGATTACCAGTAAAATAAAAATGATAAATAATGAAACTATTTGGCCGTTCATGACATTTAAGATTTAGTGGACTAAATATAGTGTTATTTACTTGTTTTAAAATTAAAAAGCAATGAATGTAAAAAGAACTTTCGGCACCATATTATCTATCCTGGGTATTATTGGCTTGATTTACACCGGGGCGAGCATTATACAACGCAGTGGCGACTATACCACCCTTACGGTTGTAGGTATTATATCCATCATTTTCTTTTTTACCGGCATTGGCCTGGTACGCAATACAAAAGACGAAGCGGCATAACCTTCTACTATGCCCTTACCCCCGATACGTGGAAATATGGGGAGTATTGTCCCGCACAAATAGTTATTTTTTATGAAAAATGCGCGTCAGAACCTAACGGCGCGCTTTTTTTGGCATTGGTTCATATTTTGAATCACCCTATAATAGATTTAAACGAATTGATTATGCAGTCAAAACCAACTTTAGGCATCGCCCTAACTTTGATAGCTATTATTGGTATAACTTTCGCAGTTTTCGGCTACTTTATGGCATTCATTACCCAGGGTGTTCTTATCGGATGTGCATTATTAACCTGGATATTATTTTTAGCCGGTATTACCTTGCTGAACCGCCAGATGTCGGATTCAACATCTGCTGAAGATTAAAATTGCTAATAAAACACCAAAGTATAATTTCTCTAATCCCCGTTCTTTAAAATCCTGACTTTGCTCTGCGATTATCGCGACGGCCAACGTTAGTGAAACTATTATCAACATTGGTTGTGGGTGTTACAGATCCGTCCTCAGTTATCTGTAATCCGTTTTTCTGAAAATCAACATCTGTAAGCCATTTCATTCTTTTTGCTACGCGATTCAAGGTATCTACCGATAAACCATTAATGCGCGATTGCTGAGTAGAAATGATCTGCGCATTGATAAACTCGCCTTTGCGATTGATCTTGACCCTGAGCAGCGGCGCTATGCCACATACACCTGCTATACTCACACTCTTATAGGTGCAGAAATTGCCCAGACTGTAGGCTATCAGACGTTGGTTATACAACTCCATGGCCCGGCTCACATGCGGACCATGACCCAACACCATATCGGCACCGGCATTGATAGCGTTATGTGCAAATGCACGGACGTTACCGCGTGGCTCGCCATGATAAGTCTCATCGCCGGGCGGCACATGTTCAAATTCAGGTCCTTCTCCACCGCCATGAAACGACACGATCACGATATCGCATTGCTGTTTTAAATCGCTGATGGTTTGCGCTGCGCGTTTCAGATCATAAATTGACGCCATGCCCGAGTTGGGCGCAAACGCGCAAAACCCATATTTAACCCCATTGATCTGAAACTGTACCGACGGGCAAACTACCAGGCCCGCATAATTGATGCGGGCATTATCTAAAGTGCGCATGGTACTCATGCGGCCGCTATCGGCAAAGTCGCCGCTATGATTATTAGCCAGACTCAGCAGTTTAAAACCTGCATCCTTAAATATAGTGGTGTAGGTAGTAGGCATTCTAAAATAAAACTGGCGAGTGGTAAATTTTCGTTTGTTTAATCCCGGGTTACCTTTATCCAGCAGTGTGCCTTCTAAATTACCAAAGGCAAACTCAGCATCGAGCAGATATTTCTTAACCGGGGCAAAGCTACTGCGGCCGCCATCCAGAGGTAAATACGTTGAATCAGGAAAAGATGTACCGAGCATCATATCGCCAACGGCAGCAATACATAGGGTATCTTTGGCAACCGGTGTGGTGTCAATAGCCTTAACGGAAACAGTCTTTGGAAGTATAGTATCTCTCGCTTCCTGTCGCTGAATACAAGCGGCAGCAAAAAGCAAAAAAGTAAAAGCAATTAAACAGATAAGGTTTCGCATGGACAAAAAAAATCCTTTCGCTAAATAACGAAAGGATTTTTAAATATCAATTATCCGGATGATTAAAACTATTGGCCGGGATTTTCTTCGCCCATCGTTTCGGCTCCGGCATCGGTGCCTAATAATTCTTTTCTGAAGGCTGACAATACGCGGCCGCCTTTGTAGAAGTAACGGCTGTAGTAATCGTCGTCAAGGCTGCTTACCGCTACACCGCGCGACGAAGCGTGTGCAAAACGGTTATTACCTAAATAAATGCCCACATGCGAGATGCTGCGGCTATGTATTTTGAAGAAAACTAAATCGCCTTCTTTTAATTCGTCTTTTTTAACAGGGCTAACCATGCTAAAGATATCGCGCGAGTTACGTTTGATATCTATATTGAAAACCTGGCTGTATAAAGTTTTGGTGAAAGCTGAGCAGTCTATACCTTTTTTAGTACCACCACCAAAACGGTAAGGAGTACCTATCCATTCGTATACAAAATCAAAAAGTTTCATGTTTGATGTTGCAGATACCGCAACATGCATGATTTGAGAGAGGTAATCTTTTGCTAAACTTTCCTGGTCGTCAGACTTATCTGCTGCCGGAGTTGGAACACTTTTTGTTTGTGCCTGAGCAGCTAACACACTGAAAAATAGGGCAATGGCCAGTACTGTTTTCTTCATTTAATCGCTAGTTTTCGTTCTCTTTTACGTACACTACGTCCTCTTTGTTACACACTTTCGATCAGGTTGGCCACAAAACTATCCATTTTTATGAAAAAGGCAAATAAATTAAGTGTTTTATTCACATTTGTTACTTTTCAACATTTGTCAACAATCTCCGATCAATTCACAATAATGAATTAACGGATGTTATCCCATTAAATTGTTAACCGCCCTGTGTCATCAATTTATAATATTTTGAAACCGCAGGGGCCCTCTGTCTGTACTTATAAGCGCACTAATCTAACACAAAGCAATTTAAGTTCATGTTTCTGCATAAAACTTCGCAACAAATACGTTGGGGTTTCGATTATTTGTAAGATAGTATTAGATTTGCGCATTCTACATCCAAATCCAGATTGTAATAACAAGAAATGAGTTCAATCGAAATAAATAAAGACACCTACTTAAAATGGTACGAGTCTATGCTTTTGATGCGTAAGTTCGAAGAAAAAGCAGGACAGCTATACGGCCAGCAAAAAATAAGAGGCTTTTGCCACTTGTACATTGGTCAGGAAGCAGTATTGGCCGGCGCGATGTCGGTACTGAAAAAAGGAGACAGCTTGATCACTGCTTATCGCGATCACGCACATGCCCTGGCTCAGGGTGTTAGCGCGAAGGCTGTTATGGCCGAGCTGTATGGTAAAGCAACAGGCTGCTCAAAAGGTAAAGGCGGTTCAATGCACATGTTTAGTAAAGAGCACCACTTTTACGGCGGTCATGGTATAGTAGGCGGACAGATTCCACTGGGTGCCGGTATTGCTTTCGCCGAAAAGTTTAAAGGTACAGACTTTGTTAACGTTGCCTACATGGGCGACGGCGCCGTTCGCCAGGGTGCTTTGAACGAAACCTTTAACATGGCTGCATTGTGGAAACTGCCTGTAATATTTATTTGCGAGAACAACGGTTACGCTATGGGTACTTCAGTACAACGTACTACTATACAAACCGACATTTATAAATTAGGCTTACCTTATGGTATCCCTTCATCGCCGGTTGACGGTATGGACCCTGTTGCGGTACACAACGCAATGGACGAGGCTGTACAACGTGCACGCAACGGCGAAGGCCCAACCTTCCTGGAAATGCGTACCTACCGCTACAAAGGCCACTCGATGTCTGACCCTCAGAAATATCGTACTAAAGAAGAGTTGGAAAGCTACAAAGCTAAAGACCCTATCGAGATGGTAAAAGCTGCCATTGAAAAAAACAATTATGCTGACGAGAAATGGTTTGAAGAGATTGAAGCCAAAGTAAAAGCTGAGGTTGATGAGTCAGTAAAATTTGCTGAGGAATCGCCATGGCCTGAAGCATCAGAATTATATACTGATGTTTACGTGCAGAAAGATTACCCATACATTATGGACTAGTTTTTTAGTCGGGAGTCTTGAGCGCTGAGTCACAATCTGGCTCGAGGCTTAAGACTCAGGACTTTAGACTAAAAACTTAATACAAAAATTAATAAATCTATTCATCCTAATATAATATGGCCGAAGTAGTTAAAATGCCTAAGATGAGTGACACCATGACCGAAGGTGTTATTGCTAAATGGCATAAAAAAGTTGGTGACAAGGTAAAATCGGGCGATGTATTGGCCGAGATCGAAACTGATAAAGCCACCATGGATTTTGAATCGTACCAGGATGGTGTTTTACTGTACATCGGTATCGAAGAAGGTAAAGCTGCCCCTGTTGATGAGGTGATTGCCGTTTTAGGTAAAGAGGGCGAAGACTATAAAGCTGCTTTAGATGGCGCTTCGGCCCCTGCCGCTGCTCCGAAAGCTGAAGAAAAACCTGCAGCTGCTGCTGCACCCGCTCCGGCTGCTAAAGTTGATACTTCTAGCATCCCGGCGACGGTTATACGTATGCCTGCCTTGAGCGATACCATGACTGAAGGCGTGATTAACAAATGGAACTTTAAAGTTGGCGACAAAGTTAAATCTGACGACTCATTAGCTGATGTTGAAACCGACAAAGCTACTATGGAAGTTGTGGGTTACGAAGCTGGCACTTTACTATACATCGGTCCTAAAGAAGGCGAGGCTGCTCCGGTTAATGGTATCATTGCCATTGTTGGAAAAGAAGGCACAGACATCACTCCGTTGTTGCAAGATAACGCTGGCGCTGCTGCTCCTGCCGTCACTCCGGCTGCTGAAAGTGCCCCTGTTGCATCTGCTCCGGCTGCCGAAGAAACAGAAACATCGCACAGCGATGGCCGCGTAAAAGCGTCGCCGCTGGCTCGTAAAATAGCTAAAGAAAAAGGCATCGACATTAATGCAGTAAAAGGTACTGCAGAAGGTGGCCGTATTGTTAAAAAAGACATCGAAGACTTTAAACCGGGCGCTGCCGCTCCGGCTGCCGAAAGCGCTCCTGCACAAGGTGCTGCACCGGCCAAAGCTGCCGCTCCTATTGTGTTACCAACTTTCACCGGCGAAGAGAAATTTACCGAAAGACCGGTTACACAGATGCGCAAAGCTATCTCTCGCCGTCTGTCTGACAGCTTGTTCACTGCGCCTCACTTCTACGTAACCATGTCTATTGATATGGATCAGGCTATCGCCGCACGTAACAAGATCAATGAGGTTGCTCCGGTTAAAATATCATTTAATGACTTTGTGGTTAAAGCCGCCGCTATTGCTTTAAGACAGCACCCGGCTATTAACTCATCGTTCCTGGGCGATAAGATCCGCACCAACGAGCACGTGCACATTGGTGTAGCGGTTGCAGTTGACGAAGGTTTACTGGTACCGGTTATCAAATTTGCCGATAACAAATCTTTGAGTCACCTGTCAGTTGAGGTTAAAGAGTTTGCTCAAAAATCAAAAGCTAAAAAACTGCAGCCAAACGAAATGGAAGGCTCAACCTTCACCATATCAAACTTAGGTATGTTTGGTGTCGACGAGTTTACAGCTATCATCAATACACCAAACGCTTGTATCCTTGCAGTTAGCGGTATCCAGGCTGTTCCGGTGGTTAAAAATGGTGCAGTTGTTCCGGGTAACGTTATGAAGGTAACGCTAAGCTCAGACCACCGCGTGGTTGACGGCGCCAGCGCTGCTGCCTTCCTGCAAACATTGAAACAATTATTAGAAGAGCCGGTAAGGCTGCTGATCTGATAGAGTCAAGAGTTTAGATTCAAGAATAAAGACTGCATAATAAAAAAGCGATGGGTTTGGAGCCTGTCGCTTTTTTGTTTTTTGGGGATTAGCGAGAGATGTTTTCTTTTTGGTGATAGATAGATGTTACCTCCAAGATTGAACCGTTGTAAGTATAAAATATGTAGTAGTTATCCCAAATTAAAACCAAACGTTTATCTAAATCGGTTTTTATTCCACTAAAGGGTTGTTTTAATAATAAGCTTAGTCTCTGGGTTAACCTTACAAAAAGTTTTTTTGAATAAGCGTCAGATTGATTCCTTCTGTTATTAAACTCGATAATCCTTTCTAAGTCAATTTCAGCTTTCTTGGAAAAGATTATTCTTTGAGCCATTTCTCGTATTTCTTTTCCAATTCTTCCATGGTGACGAAGTTGCCATTTTTAATATCTTCCTCACCCTGTCGTATCCCCTCTTTCATATGCTCAGGAATAATAAATATATCTTCCCTATGATCAATCATCGATTCCAGCATTTCTAAATATGCTTCGTCATTGAGATTGTCAATTTTCTCGTGCAGTGATTTTTTGAGCTCTAACAACGTCATGATATAAAGTTAAGTAATTTTTGTCTGATATTGAACAACCTTAATGCCATCCGTAATTGTTCGCTATATTTGAGCCAAAGCGGCAACCGCAAGGAGAAAAGTTCGCGATTGCTTCGTCGTTCCTCCTCGCAATTGACAAATTGAACTTTTTTCCTGCTTGGCCGGCTTGTTGCAAAATCAACTTCATGGTTAACTATTGCTTTTTGTAACTTGGCACTCTGATTGATAAATCAACATTAATGAAACAAAAATTTTATGATACTGCTGTGAAGCAGGAACGCGCAGTGCTGGTTGGCGTTATCACCGCCAATGAAAGCGACGAACGCGCAAAAGAATATTTAGAAGAACTTGAATTCCTGGTAGAAACTGCCGGCGCAAAAACCGAAAAGATCTTCACTCAAAAACTTTCTAAGCCTGACCGCGCTACTTTTGTAGGTTCAGGTCGTTTGGAGGATATTAAGGTATATGTGAAGGAAGAAGAGATAGACATGGTGGTTTTTGACGACGAATTGAGTCCGTCGCAATTACGCAATATCGAAAATGAGCTGCAGGTAAAAATCCTTGACCGCAACAACCTCATCCTGGATATCTTCGCCAACCGCGCACAAACCGCCCAGGCTAAAACCCAGGTCGAGCTGGCGCAGCTGCAATACCTGCTACCCCGGTTAACCCGCTTGTGGACGCACTTAGAGCGCCAGAAAGGTGGTATCGGTATGCGCGGACCGGGTGAGTCGCAAATTGAGACCGACCGTCGTTTAATCCTCGATAAGATATCATTACTGAAAGAACGTCTCAGGCTGATAGATCGCCAAAATGAAACCCAGCGTAAAAACCGTAAGCAAATGGTGCGCGTAGCGCTGGTGGGTTATACCAACGTAGGCAAATCGACTATCATGAACATGATCTCGAAATCGGATGTGTTTGCAGAGAATAAGCTGTTCGCCACACTGGATACTACAGTGCGCAAAGTGGTTATTGAGAATGTACCTTTCTTACTGTCTGACACCGTTGGGTTCATCCGCAAATTACCGCATGATTTGGTGGAGTGCTTTAAGTCGACCCTTGATGAAGTTCGCGAAGCTGATCTGTTAGTGCATGTTGTAGACGTATCACATCCAAGCTTTGAAGATCATATCCGCGCGGTGAATGACACACTGAAAGACTTGGGCGCTTCAGATAAACCGACCATCACCGTCTTCAACAAGATCGACGCCTTTAAGTCTGCACAAATGAACCCTGACGAAGAAGTGGAACCGGTAACACTGGAAGATTTCAAAAACAGCTGGATGGCTAAAAATAACAGTCCGGCAATATTTATATCGGCTACAAAAAAAGAGAATATCGAGGAGTTTAAGTCGCTGATATATCAATATGTAAAGGATATTCATGTGGACAGGTATCCTTATGATCATTTGTTGTATTAAGCCCCTATGATACAAAATGAAACGGGCCACCAAATTGGCGGCCCGTTTCATTTTATTCCAATCGCGTCATTGCGAGGAACGAAGCAATCTCTGCATATGCTTATCAATTTGCGACCTATCGTGTAGAGATTGCTTCGTCGTTCCTCCTCGCAATGACGCGTGGGGTTTGAACTTGAACTTACGTCAAAAATACATTCTTCTCAATCGCCGGAATAATACCCTTCTCCAAAGCCGTATCAAACATTAACTGTATGGCTTTACGCCCCTCTTCGCCCAGATCAATTGAGTATTTGTTAACGTACAGCTCAATGTGTTTATACATCACCTCTTCACTCATTTCCTGCGCGTGCTGGCGGATAAACTCAATACCAGATTTTGGGCTAGCAAAGGCAAATTCTACCGATTTACGCAGTACGCGATTAATTTTATGCTGAACATCCTCAGGCAAATTACGGTTAGCTACGATACCACCTAATGGAATAGCACAACCGGTTTCCTTTTCCCAATAATCGCCCAGGTCGATGATCTTTTTCAGACCCTTGTCCTGGTAAGTAAAGCGGTTTTCGTGAATGATGAGTCCGGCGTCTACACGACCTTCTAAAACAGCATTTTCTATGTCAGAGAAAACCAGCTCAACCTTGTTGGTAGCTTCAGGAAAGGCAAGTCCTAACAAAAAGTTTGCAGTAGTATATTTTCCGGGAATACCGATCAGGGGATTTACGATTTCAGATTTACGATTTAAGATTTTATTATTTTTTAAATCCGATATCGAAATTTCGAAATCCGATATCAACATAGGCCCTACACCAAAACCTAATGCACTGCCGGCATCCAGCAATACATATTTATCTACTATATATGCAAAGGCATGATAGCTTAGTTTGGTAATATCCAGTTCGCCGCGGAAGGCTTTTTGGTTAAGCGTTTCCACATCGTCATAAAACACCTCAAAGTCCAGGCCTTCGGTGTCTATTTTATGATGTATCAGCGCGTCGAAAATAAAAGTGTCATTAGGGCAAGGCGAAAAGCCGAGTGTCAATTTCATAGTGGTGAATGGTTAGTGGCGAGTAGTGAGTGGTCGGTGGTGAATGAATTTATATAATGATTCCATTACTATCTACTCTACTCACTATTCACCATTCACAACTCCCTGATCAAGTCCAGTGCAAATGTATTCAGATTTTTAACAGCAAGCCCTATCTGCCAGTTGTCGCGGTTACGTTTTTCAACATAATTTGACACTGCCCTGATTTGCACGCAAGGCACTTTCAAAGCGTGGCAGGCGTAAAAAAAAGCTGCGCCCTCCATACTCTCCAACTGCGGGTTTACCCGATCGACTATTTTGGCTATACTATCCTCATTACCATGCACCGTATTAACCGTGATGGCTGATACTTTTGGCAGCTTTAATTTTTTGGTAAAATGATCAAGACTGCTGGTCGGCGCAAAAATGCTTGCGCCAAAACCCAGTTGCTCTATGTTGATGAAACGGTTATCGTCCTCCGCACCTAGTTCGGCGAAGGTGTCTTTGGAGATCTCCGCTACATCGCCCAGCTTAATGTTGCGATCGAAGCTACCTGCTATACCCAGATTGATTACCAGGTTATACACATTATGCGGCAAATGCCGGCCCAAGGCAAAAGCCGTAGGCACCATGCCCGCGCCGGTAATCAGTACCGAGCAGTTAGCTACCGAAGCATGTTTGGGCACAAACAGGTTATCCGCCTCATCTGATTTCTGCATGCCCAGCGCCTGCATCAATGGGTCGACTTCAGGCTGGGTAGCAACAACAATTAGTGTACGCATAGGTAATTGAGTTTTATGCTAATATAATGAATTTCCATCGGCCATACACATTCAATAAGCCCCACCCAACCCTCCCCGGAAGGGAGGGCTAAAAAAGTCTCCCCTTCCGGGGGAGATTTAGAGGGGGCTGGTTATTTCCATCGACCTATAGCAAACCACACAGCGCTGTCATTTGTTGTACCAAAGACAAACGCCGGCCATCAAACTAAAATTGCCTCAGTAAACTTTTGTATATTTGCCTCCGTAATTACTATGATGATACATATAACGCGTAAAGAACATTTTAATGCCGCACACCGCATGTACCGTGATGAATGGAGTGCCGAGCAAAACTTTGAGATGTTTGGCAAATGCGCCAACCCAAACTGGCACGGGCACAATTACAATTTGTTTGTAACGGTTAAGGGCCAGGTTACACACCAAACAGGTTATCTGATAGATTTAAAAGAGCTTAAAACCATCATACACGAATACGTTATTGAAAAGCTCGACCATAAAAACATTAACCTGGATGTTGATTTTATGAAAGGCAAAATGGCCTCGACCGAATTGCTTTGCATCGAGATCTTTAATCAGCTTAAAGCACCTATTGAAGCCTACGAGGGTGTATTTTTACACTCTGTGAAACTATATGAAACCGAGAACAACTCGGCCGAGTATTTTGGCGAATAATCCCATATCATGATCAACGACAACAACATTCCCGACAGGGATGACGACATTAACGGTTACGAGAAAATAGACCGTTATAATCCGGAGCTGATTGAAAACCTGTCAGTACATTACAAAGAAATCCTGAAACACCTGGGCGAGCATCCCGACCGCGAAGGTTTATTGAAAACTCCTGAGCGTGTGGCTAAAGCTATGTTATATTTAACCCATGGCTATGACGTCGACCCAAAACAAATATTAAACTCGGCGCTTTTTCGAGAAGAATACAGCCAGATGGTGGTAGTAAAAGACATTGAAGTTTATTCTATGTGCGAGCACCACATGCTGCCGTTCTTTGGCAAAGCCCATATCGCCTATATCCCTAACGGGCACGTGGTTGGCCTGAGCAAGATCCCGCGTGTGGTTGACGCTTATGCACGTCGCTTACAGGTTCAGGAGCGTTTAACTAACGAAATACGCGACTGCATACAGGAAGCGTTACAACCCGTAGGCGTTGGCGTAGTTATTGAATGCCGCCACCTTTGCATGTGCATGCGCGGCGTACAAAAACAAAACTCGGTAACAACAACCTCAGCTTTCTCCGGCGGATTTTTCCAGGAGAAAACAAGAGCAGAATTTTTGAACTTGATTTCGCAGAAACTTAGTTGATTAGAGAATGGTTGATTAAGTGGATAGTTTTCATTATCATAAATCAATCATTATAGATAATTGGTTAACTTGTTAACTACTCACATAATCAACTTATAAACCATTTAACCAAAGCATGAAAGCATACATTTTTCCAGGACAAGGCGCGCAGTTTGTAGGTATGGGTAAAGACCTTTATGAGCAATCTGAACAAGCGCGTGAACTATTTGAGCGAGCCAATGCAATTTTAGGCTTCCGCATTACTGACGTGATGTTTAACGGCACCGACGAGGACCTTAAACAAACTAAGGTTACGCAGCCGGCTATATTTTTACACTCGGTTATTTTAGCCAAGGTTTTACCTGACTTTGCACCTGATATGGCTGCTGGTCACTCATTGGGCGAGTTTTCTGCCCTAACTGCGGCGGGCGCTTTATCGTTCGAAGATGGTTTGCGTTTGGTTGCGGCCCGTGCCAATGCCATGCAAAAAGCCTGCGAGATACAACCTTCAACCATGGCTGCTATTTTAGGTTTGGACGATTTTACTGTTGAGGACATTTGCCAGCGCATTAGCGACGTGGTGGTTCCGGCTAACTATAACTGCCCGGGCCAGTTGGTGATCTCAGGTACTATATCAGGTATTGACAAAGCTTGCGAGCTAATGACTGCAGCCGGTGCCAAACGCGCGTTGAAACTGAATGTAGGTGGTGCGTTCCATTCGCCGTTAATGGAAGCGGCCCGCGTTGAGCTGGAGCATGCTATAGTTAATACAACTATCAATAAACCTGTTTGCCCTATCTATCAAAATATAGATGCCCGGCCATATACTGATCCTGAACAGATCAAGAAAAATCTGATTGCGCAATTAACCGGCGCGGTTAAATGGACACAAACTGTTGTCCGCATGATTGAAGATGGCGCCACGTCATTTACTGAGGTAGGTCCGGGTAACGTTTTGCAAGGCTTGGTTAAGAAAGTCGACCGCGCAATGCCAACTGCAAGTGCTTCTATAGCATAGTTAACTAAAACAATATTTTTTTAAAGCCGCAAACCAAAGCGGCTTTTTTTTATTTGTAAGTTTACAGAAGTTATAAAACCTTATAGCCGCATTTTTGAGTTACGCTGGAAAAATCAGGTTAATGTTGGCACTGTTAGGTGCTAGTTTATTGTTAACGGCGGTAATTGTACGCTCAACGTATACCCGTGCCGTTAACTTGGCGCAAACAGCAAAAATGCTCGAAAACGGTCTTCATCAAAAAGAAGAATTCGTTAACAAGGCCATAAATGCACCTACCGGGCTAAATCGTTTCAAAGCCATCGCCAATAATTACGAAGACGGCTTAAAATGTATTGACGACTTTACCAGTAAGCGAAATATACTGGTGCTTACCTATAAAGATGGCCGCATACAATACTGGAGCGACATCACCATGATTCCTCAAAATCCCGGCTATGTTAAAGAGGGTTATTCATTTCACCGCTGGGAAAACGGCTACTATGAGGCCATTAAAAAAAGTGATGGTAATTTCTCAGTAATGTTCCTCATCCCCGTAAAAGCAAACTACGCGGTACAAAATCAATATCTCGAAAATACTTTCGCACCTGATCTGCTTCAAGATAACAACATCGACATTGCAGATTTCATGGATAAAGACGCTTACCCGGTGCAAAGCATTAGCAAGATTAATCTGTTTTGGGTTAAAGTAAAATCAAACGAAGTTAATTATCGCTTCTTCTACTTCGAGCTGGCGCTTTGGTTAATAACCCTGTTGGTGATCTGCGTATTGGTGCAGAACATTTGCTCATACCTGGTTAATAAGGGATATTTATTTTTGTCATTTATTTTCCTGACGGGATTTATCGTCGGCACCCGGTACCTCAACTTGGTATATGCCTGGCCAAACTTTACTTACCGGCTGGACATTTTTAGCCCCAACATATACGCAACCAGCAAGCTATTTCCATCATTAGGCGATCTTTGTATCAATATTTTACTGATCAGCTGGCTGGTAGCTTATGTATATCGCCAGCGCTTTAAGCTCATTAAGTATCTGCCCGGCAAAATTCTTGGCTATATATTGGTGATACTTTGCATAGCCATACTCATAGCCACAGCCAAATTGCTGATGATGCTATTTTACGGTCTGGTAATGCACTCTAACATCAATTTTGATGTAAACAATGTGCTCGGTCTGTCGGCCTACAGCTTATGCGGCATTTTGATGCTCTGTTTTAGCTTCTTTATTTTTTACCTGCTGGATGAGATTTTTCAAACCATGTGCAGCCGGATACCTGTACCGGCAAAACATCAGCTCATACTTTTAATCATCGGTATTGTTGCCACTACCTGCTATTTCAGCATCATAAAGCATGAATTTGTAATCCATTATATTTTATGGGGACTTATCGTGGTAATACGTGGTTACGCTTATCACTATAACAATGGCCGGCCCAGCACATTTATGTTTGCCGGTGTATTACTTATCTGCGCGGTAATAGCCTCTATAAGCCTTAATCGTTTTGAGGATAAAAAAGAAAAAGAAACCCGCAAGGCACTGGTACGTAAGCTTGAAAACCCTACCGACTCTGTCGCTGATTATCTATTTAAAAAGACAGAGCGCCAAATAGTGACCGACCCATTTATAGTCAACTATTTTAAAGATACCGTACATAACAGCAACTATCTGCGAAACCGCTTACAGAAAATGTATTTTGATACCTACTTGTCAAAGTATGATTTTAAGGTACATGAGTACAACGCCGACGAACAATCTCTATCTGCCGATCAAAACAATCCGCTCTCGGCTTATAAGGATATGGTGTTGTACAACAGTTCCATCAAAGTGTCCAGCTATTTTTATCGCAACAACGAGTCGTTCGGTTTTCAAAACTACTTTGGTATACTACCGGTAGTAGACGGCGATCAAAATCTGGGGGCAATTGTTATCGAGCTCAAATCAAAAGCGCTGCAAACTTCAAACTATTTCCCCGAGCTGCTGGTTGACGGCCGTACCCAGGAAGACAACGATTTTAAAAACTACTCATACGCTTTTTATTCTGATAATAAGCTGGTGGCTCAAAGCGGCAACAATGTGTATAAACTGGTGCAGGGAAACTATAAGTATCCCGTCAGGACCTACATCTATACAGACACTGAAAATGAAACCGATGATTGGTACCGGCCAAAAGTTGTTTATAACAACCTGATCTATAAACCGTCTGAGCGTAACGCTATAGTTATAAGTAAGCCCGATCAGACTTTCATTTATAGTATCACCTCGGTCACTTTCTTTTTTGTGATACTGCTGCTTTTTAGTGTGGTGGTGTTTGCAGCAAGCTGGGCCTGGCTGCGTATCAAGATCCTGACCATCACCAATAATAAAATTAAATGGGGATTCAAGATCACACTGGATAAGATCATGTACAAAACCCGCATACAATTTTCGATGGTATTTGCGGTGGTGATTACATTGATTCTGGTGGGCATTGTAACTTATCTTTCTATCAGCTCGCAATACCAAAATCAGCAGGACAAAATGATTCGCGACCGCATTGTTAAGATTACCGACGCTTTTGAGAATGGCCTGTCTGATAAGTATATGACGCATATCAATGAAGAGAGCCAGCTAAGTTTTGATGCGTTGGCGGCATCGTATGCTTCTGACCTGGTGTTGTTTGATAGTCATGGTGCATTATTAATCACTACGCAGCCGCGCATTTATGAAAGCGGCCTGATAGCCAAACGCATGAATGCCAAAGCCTATATTAATCTCTGCGTTGAAAAGCGTTCTGAGTATATGAACGATGAGATGATTGGCGGGCTAAACTATAAAACCATCTATGCGCCAATACGCAACTCAACCAGGCATGAAACTATTGCCTTTATACAGCTGCCCTATTTTTCAAATCAGGCAGATTATAAAGAGCGTATAGGCTCCTTGCTCAATATCATGATCAACATTTACGCAATCATCTTTATTGCCATTGGTTTATTTGCGGTGATCATTGCCAGGCAAATTACCAACCCGTTAAGCTTTATCCAACAGAGTTTGAGTAAAACCATGTACGGCAAAAAGAATGAGCCTATAAAATGGGACCGGGACGATGAGATAGGCGCAATGGTTAAAGAGTACAATAAAATGATTGCCGCGCTTGAAGTGAGCGCCGCCAGGCTGGCGCAGTCTGAACGTGAAAGTGCATGGCGCGAAATGGCCAAACAGGTAGCTCATGAGATTAAAAATCCGCTTACGCCTTTAAAATTAGGTTTGCAGCTATTGGAAAAATCATGGCGTGAAAAAGATGCACGGTTCGACCAAAAGTTCGAGCGTTTCAGCAAGTCGTTTGTTGAGCAGATAGAGAGCTTATCGCAAATCGCTTCAGAGTTCTCGGCTTTCGCCAAAATGCCCGATACCCGCATGCAGCGTTTTGATGTGTTTGAGGTGATCAACCAAGCCGTTACCATATTTAAGCAAACCGAAAACTTTACCATAACCTACCAGGTGCCAGAGCTGCCTTTCTTTGTTGTGGCCGACAGAGATCAATTATTACGTTGTTTTAACAATCTGCTAAAAAACGCCATCGAAGCTACGCCTGCAGATCGGGTGGGCTTACTGGAGATCACTTATCAGACCGACGATAAGCACATCCGCATAGCGGTTAAAGACAATGGGAACGGTATACCTGAGGGCATGCGCGAAAAGATATTTGAACCTAATTTCACCACAAAAAGCTCGGGCACGGGCTTAGGTTTGGCTTTTGTGAAAAACTCGGTCGAGAATGCGGGCGGCAAGGTTTGGTTTGAAACCGAGATTGGCAAAGGCACCACTTTCATGTTGAGCTTACCGTCTGCCATTTAAATTTATCGATATATTTGTTAACCTCAAGATAAATACATAAATTGGCAGTATAATAAACACCAAAAGATATCGTTAGGAGAGGACTTAGTTAATTTAAGCAAACAGATATTAATGAGATTTTTTCTTTTTTTAGCCTTCATTACCCTAAGTCTATCGGCATCTGCTCAATTCTGGAAACGTAAGCCAAAACCGGCTCCTGAAGTGTTGACTGTCGCACCTATCACTCCCCATATACAACTTAAAGACGTTGCGCCAAAGCTTGAAATGGTAAAACTGCCGCGTTCTATCTATGCTCTTGAGGTAGATGAAGATGCGATTTTGAAAGTAGCCAAACATAATATGCGTTTCAGAATTTACAACGAGGCAAGCTATAACTTTACAGATCTGGCTGTTCTGTACCTGAAACAAAACCGCTTTTCTGAAGCTAAATGGTATTTGCTGCAAAGCAACAACATAGCTAAACAAGCCGGCAATGTACGCCATGTGCTGGACAATCTTTATTTGCTGGCCGAAATAAAAACTTCAATAGGCGAACTGCCCCTGGCAATGACCGACTTACAGGAGGCGCATGACCTTGCTGTATCGAAAGCTATGTTAACTGACGTTGCGCTGGTTGATAAAAAGATAAAATTCCTGCAAACCAATAAAATCGTCGCTGTTAAGGCCGAACTGCGTTACGCAGAGGCTGTTGAGGCTGCCAATGCCAAAACTGACGTAAACTAACCGCGGTTTATAACCATTAAGTAAAATCCCTGCTGAAATAACAAAACAGTAAAACATTATTGTAATATTGTTACTTGTTATTCGTCATATACAAAGAGATGGTTAATTTGCCATCTCTTTTTTTACATTAGCAATTTAATAATAGGCACAAGTATTGATGTACCCTACCACAACACCCGAATTAACGTTAGTAAAAGATATGTTTAAAAGATTTTATTTTGTGCTTGCAGTTGGCGCCGGCCTGGCCTGCAACGCTGCTACCATTGCTCCGCCCATCAAAGTGCCCGGTTCAAATAACTTAGAGCCTACCGAACAACAAAGCATGGTGTGTAAAACCGTAGCTAAGTTTATCACTTCATATAATTATAAAAAAGTTGAACTCAATGACTCTTTATCGACAATTATTTATAATCGCTATTTAAAAAGCCTAGACGAGACGCATACTTACCTGCTGGCTTCAGATATTCAGGATTTTGACAAATACAAACACTCTTTAAGCGACGATATTAAAAACGGTAACCTGAACGATGTTTACTACATCTTCAACGTCTTCCAAAAAAGATATCAGGAGCGCATCAAATATTCGATAGCGCAGTTGAACAACAACTTCGACTTCGCCAAAAAAGAGTCTTTTACTTACGATCGTACCGATTTGCCATGGGTAGCCACCCAGGCAGATATGGATAAAGAATGGACCAAGCGTGTTAAATATGACCTGCTTAATTTAGTTCTGGCTGATAAAGACATTGCCAAAAACAAAGAAAAGCTAAAAAAACGTTATGAAGACCTGCTGCTGCAAAACAGCAAGCTAAACGGCAATGACGTTTTCCAGATCTTCATGGACGATTTTACCAACTCTATCGACCCGCACACCAATTACTTTGATCCGTTTAACGCGGCTCAATTTAATATGGAGATGTCAAGGTCATTACAAGGTATTGGCGCCACGCTGCAAACTAAGAACGAGTACGTAACCATTCAATCTGTAGTAGCCGGCGGCCCTGCCGACAAAAGCCACCAGATCAATCCCGGCGACCGTATTTTGGCGGTAGCACAAGGTAAAGACGGCGAGTTTCAGGACATCATTGGCTGGCGCATTGATAATGCCATCAAGTTGATTCGTGGTAATAAAGGAACCGTTGTAAAACTGAAAATATTACCTCAGGGCAAAGCCGTTTCAGATCAGCCGAAAACAATTGAGCTGGTTCGCGACAAAATTGTTTTGAAGGACCAACTGGTTAAACAAGAAATTAAAACCTATAACAGCAACGGCAAAACCTATAAAATAGGCATCATCAACGTGCCTGCTTTTTATGCCGACTTTAATGCTGCCCGCGCCGGCGATGCCAACTACCAGAGCACCACCCGCGATATGCGTTTAATACTAGACACCTTAAAACGCGCAAATGTTGACGGTATCGTTGTCGACCTGCGCGAAAATGGCGGCGGTTCATTAAACGAAGCTATTTCGCTTACCGGCTTGTTCATTAAAACCGGCCCTGTAGTACAGGTTAGAGATACCCAGGATCAGGTTGACGTAAATAAAGACGAAGACCCATCTGTAGCTTATTCGGGCCCAATGGCTGTGTTGGTTGATCGCTTCAGCGCGTCGGCTTCTGAGATCTTCTCGGGCGCTATTCAGGATTATGGCCGCGGTTTAATCATCGGCACACAAACCTATGGTAAAGGCACCGTACAAAGCGAGATCGATCTGGATAAGATCATCACCCCTTCTGTTGCAGAGAAACTGGGTTTAACCCCAGGCCAAAAGAAACCGGTATCAACAGGCAGCACCAACCAATACGGCCAGTTAAACTTAACTATCGCTAAATTCTATCGCATCAGCGGTAACTCAACGCAGCATAAAGGCGTTATTCCGGATATTCAGTTCCCCTCATTAATTCCGTTGGATAAATATGGTGAGGATACCGACCCATCAGCTTTACCTTTTGACGTCATTGCAAAAAGTAACTATACTAAAGTTGCCGATCTGTCGCCACTAATTCCGTCGCTTAAAAAAATGCATGATCAGCGTGTTGCCAACAGCGCCGCTTACAAAGCCTACGAGCAAACCATTGCCGATTATCGCAAAAGCGAAAAAGAAAAGACAGTAACCCTTAGCGCGCAGGAACTCAAAAAACAACGCGACGATGATGAGGCTAAAACCCTGGCTCGCGACAACAGTTTGCGTGTTGCCTTAGGCTACAAACCGCTGAAAAAAGGCGAAGCCAAACCGAAAAATGAGGACCTTGATCCGTTGAAACTGGAAGCCGGCCAAATTTTGATCGACTTCATTAACACCGATAACAAAGTTGCCAAAACAGCAACGCCTGCTAAAACATTCTAATCAGCTTAAAACAAATGTCAAAAATCCCGGCCCGCAAGCCGGGATTTTTGCTTTAGAACCAACTGGTTCTCGCAGGGTCTCTCGATAGAGGACCCTGCGAAGTAAGTGATCCAAAAATGACTTAAAAGTCATAAAAAGGTGATCCAAACTGATCCACTTTTCAGTGCGTCAATTTCCAAATGCTTGATAAACAAATATTTGAAAGTTAAACGTGATCCAACTGATCCAAATTGATACACATTCGCGCGTGGATCAGTAAGTAGCTAATGATGAATTTTGCTTTAAAACCAATTTATATTACAGCCGTTTATTGTACATGGCCGGGAAACCCTTACTTGAATTTACTGATAAAGGCATTTATTGCCATGTGGGTAGATTTTTCATTGACCCATGGAAACCGGTTGACGACGCCGTAATTACACATGCCCACGCTGACCATGCTTATTGGGGGCATAAACACTATCTGGCACATCATCTATCGCGCGAAGTGCTGTTGTATCGCCTGGGCCAAATTCAGTTGCAAACGGTTGAGTATGGCGAAACGGTGATGAAAAACGGCGTAAGTATTACGCTTTATCCGGCAGGGCATGTTATCGGCTCGGCGCAAATAAGGGTCGAATATAAAGGCGAGGTTTGGGTTGTATCCGGCGATTATAAAACAGAAGATGATGGCATCTCGACCGCTTTTGAGCCGGTAAAATGTCATCACTTTATATCTGAATGCACCTTTGGCATGCCGGTTTACCAATGGAAGCCGCAGGCGCAGGTATTTGACGATATCAATAACTGGTGGCGCCAAAACGTAAATAACGGCGTGGCTACAGTTATAGTAGGATATTCATTAGGCAAGGCACAACGCATTTTGCAGAATCTCGATCTAACCATAGGCAATGTGTATACGCACGGCGTTATTGAGAATACTAACGAGGCTTTACGGCGCAATGGTGTCATCCTCAACCCTACCCAACGTATTACCATTGATACACCAAAAGATGAGGTACGAAAAGGCATTATCCTGGCTCCGCCATCGTCGGTAGGCACACCCTGGATGCGCAAGTTTCAGCCCTATAGCTTCGGTTATTGTTCGGGTTGGATGGCCATTCGTGGTGCCAAACGCCGCCGCGCTGCCGACCGCGGTTTTATCCTCTCCGACCACGCCGACTGGGACGGCCTCATCAGCGCCATCGATGCCACGGGCTGCGAAAAGGTATATCTAACCCACGGCTACACCGCCAGCTTTAGCCGCTATTTAAATGAAATTGGCTTTGACGCCCATGAGGTACATACTTTGTATGGCGATGATGAAGCACTGGAATCAGTGCCTGCAGAAGAACCGGCAACAGATAGCTCTCTCTCTTTTGGCGAGGGCCGGGGAGATTTAGAGGGGGTGCAATCATGAAAGCCTTTGCCCAACTCTTCACATCGCTTGATGAAACCAACAAAACCAACGAAAAGGTTAAGGTTTTGAAGGATTACTTTAACTGCGTGCCAGATACCGACAAAATGCACATGCTGGCGTTGTTTACCGGCCGAAAACCTAAGCGGATCATCAACAGCACGCAAGTACGCACCTGGGCCACAGAGGTTACCAACTTGCCTGTTTGGCTGTTTGAGGAAAGTTACCACGTAGTGGGCGACCTGGCCGAAACCATGGCGCTGCTGATGCCTCAAAACATCACCAGCACCGGTGATAAAACGCTAACCGATTGGATTGGCGAGCTAAATGATTTAAGCAATAGCTCTGAAGAAGAGCGCAAACTATGGCTCATTGAGTCGTGGAGCATGCTGGACACCCAGGAGCGATTTGTGTTTAATAAATTGCTGACGGGCAGCTTCCGTGTAGGGGTATCGCAAAATTTAGTGATTAAGGCCCTGGCAGATATTACCGGCTTGGATGCTGCCACCCTCACTCACCGGATAATGGGTAATTGGATGCCGGAAACCTACACTTACCAGCAACTGATACAGGAGCAAGGCGCTGCCGACGATATATCGCGCCCTTATCCGTTCTTTTTAGCTTATCCAATACAAGAGACGTCGGAAAAGCAAAAGTCGGCAGGCGACTTAAAAAGCGCCTTGGGCGATACCGCCGACTGGCAGGCAGAATGGAAGTGGGATGGCATACGTGCGCAACTCATTAAGCGCAATGGCAAGATATTTATCTGGAGCCGCGGCGAAGATCTGGCGACAGAAAAATTCCCCGAACTGCATCCGTTTTTAAATGAACTGCCGGATGGTACCGTGGTTGATGGCGAGATATTGAGTTTTCAAAACGGGCAGCCTATGCCTTTCAATGTGTTGCAAACCCGTATCGGCCGTAAAAACTTGAATAAAAAGATATTGGAGGAAAGCCCGGTAGCTTTGATAGCCTACGATTGTTTGGAATATGCTGGAAACGACATCCGCAGCAAAACACAAAGCGAACGTCGGAAGATATTAGAGCAATTACAATCGGCCACCAAATATCCTGAAATATTCAGAATATCGGCATTGATAGCATTTAACACCTGGCATGACCTGGCCGCTATTCGCGAGCAATCAAGAGCTATGATAGCCGAGGGAATTATGCTGAAACGCAAGAGCGCTACCTATCAGGTTGGCCGCAAGCGCGGCGACTGGTGGAAATGGAAGATCGATCCGTTTTCTGTAGATGCGGTGATGATTTACGCCCAAAAGGGCCATGGCCGGCGTGCCGATTTGTACACCGACTACACCTTTGCCGTTTGGGACGGCGACAAGCTCGTTCCCTTTGCCAAAGCCTATTCAGGCCTCACCGATGCCGAGATCAACAAGGTCGATTACTTTGTTAAACGCAATACACTTGAAAAATTTGGTCCGGTACGTACGGTAAAGCCCGAGCTGGTTTTCGAGATTGGTTTTGAAGGCATTAACAGATCCACGCGGCATAAGTCGGGCATTGCCCTGCGTTTTCCGCGCATACTACGCTGGCGACACGACAAGCCCAAAGAGGAGGCTGATACGCTGGATAATTTGAAAGCGCTGTTGGGAGATTGATCACTTCCACTCAAACCTTTCCAACCCAATATCACCATCTGCCCCGCCGGCTATATAAATCTGGTGATTATAAACTGCTGCGCCTACGCCATTACGGGCTTTATTTAAGCTTGGCGCGGTTTTCCATTCGGTGTCTGTTTCAGGGTCTATGTAATAAACATCTTTTTGCGGGCCGTTGGGTGTGGTGACAGTAGCGCGTTCGCCGCCTATGTAGAATATCTTATCGTCAAGGTTTACGCAATTTCCGCCACCTGTGCCTTTGGGTAATTTGGCTGGCAGCGTACTCCACTTGCCGGTCTTGAAATCGTAGCAGTCCATATCCAATACCACCTTATCAAAAAAAGACATAAAGTTATTGGGATCATGCAAACTGGTATTTCGTCCGCCAACGGCATATAACTTATCTTTCACCACTACGGCTATACTATGGTCTCGGATATGCGGCGCATCAGGTAAGCTTTTCCAGGTGTTGGTTTTTGGATCATATTCATCAAACAAACCGTTGGTACCATCGTGGTGACCGTGCAAAATACCGCATACCAAGTACAATTTACCTTTATAAACTGCGGCTCCTGCCCCACCGCGCCGGCGATTTTCAGGCAAGCCGGCCAATTGCTGCCAGCTATCCTTTTTTGTATCGTAAGCATAGGCATTGGCCAGAGGCACCTGGTTAGGATAATTACGGTCAGAGAAAGCATCTAATACATACACCTTGTCGCCCAAACCTATTGCCTGGAAATGGTGCATGATGGATGGAGCTGAAGCGCCCTTTGTCCAGGTCGAAGTAGTCGGGTCATAGATATCAACCGGCTGGGCAGGCGCATCGCCACCCACCAGGTATAGCTTTCCATCAACAGCGGCAAATCCACACTCATTTCGCGCTCGCGGCGTATTGGTTGATGAAACCAGCGTCCAGGCGCCATTATCCATGCGATAAAAGGCTGCCATTGTGAGCAAAAGTAATGGTAGTGCAAAAATCAATTTCTTCATGCTAAGCAAATATGGGTTATTGAACCAACGCTTTTATGAGCCATTAGTTTGGCAACCTCATTAAATATTTGTATTAATATATTAATTATCACTACATTAGTAATACCTAAACCACTAAAACCTAAATTACTAAAACTAATGAGACCTTTTTACTACCTTATTCTGTCGGGGCTATTGCTATCGTGCCTGTTGTCTTGCAAAAAAGCCGGCCCGGCGCCAGATTCAGCAACAAATAAACCTACCGCAGTCGACACAAGTGCTATAGGTACAAAGCACGATACGTTAATAACCGATGTGTATGTTACCGGGTATATTACCAATAAATACCTTAACAGCTATGCCCAACTCTGGAAGAATGGTGTTAGCACACCTTTGTCTAACGAGGGCTCGACCGGGATGCATGTTGTTGTTTTAAATGGCAATACTTACGTGTGTGGCACTGAACAAGGTTACGCAGTTTATTGGAAAAATTTCGAAATGGGCACCCGGTTAACCGATGGCAATGAGATATCTTCGATAGCCAATGACATAGTTTTACAAGGCAGCGACTTATTATGTGTCGGTACGGTAAGATATAAAACCGGACAAAAAGCCATTCTTTGGAGAAACCGGCAAATGACTGTAATAGACAGCAACGATGCCACTGCTACTCGTATCCTGGTTAAAGGGAATGATATTTATATAACCGGTTCACGTGCTGTAAACCGTAGCCATGTGCCCTGCTACTGGAAAAACGGAATTGTACATGATCTTAGCGCCCCTACACAACAGGCAACAGCATCAGGCATAGCCATTGATAATAATTCCAATATT
>Ga0157372_10000198_pt1 | contig 66271 bp, 33 predicted proteins | sample C55metaG_FD_115307 | JGI IMG/M metagenome (GOLD analysis project Ga0157372, IMG submission 115307) | Corn rhizosphere microbial communities from Kellogg Biological Station, Michigan, USA - C5-5 metaG | ecosystem: Host-associated > Plants > Roots > Rhizosphere > Soil | place: USA: Michigan... | reverse complement strand
TGGGCCTGAATCACGAATGGATCAAAAAGGGCGGTGATTTTTTTGTGGAGTCGCCCATCAATTTTGTGACAGCCTTAATTTGGTTTCTCCGAATTTATAAAGGTGGGAAGTATTGCACGCTTCCCCATGTTATCGAACTCGCGCAGATTGATTATGACAAGCTCTTTTCAATTCTGAGATCCGAACCCCAGATAGAAGTTTTGATCAACCCGTTTGTTACGGCGTATCTCAATGATGCCAACGAACAGTTAGAGGGACAAATTGCAAGCGCCAAGATTAGCCTGTCAAAGCTCTCATCACCGCAGTTGTACTACATTCTTTCTGGGAATGATTTTTCTCTCGATATTAATAACCCTTCCAGTCCAAAGATTGTATGCATGGGGAATAACCCTCAAAAGACCCAGACCTATGGAGCAGTGCTGTCCTTATATGTTACGGCGCTGACCAGGATGATCAACCGTAAAAACTGTAATAAGAGTAGCCTTATCTTCGACGAGTTTCCGACGATTTATTTTAACGGAATTGACAACCTCATTGCCACAGCCCGAAGTAATAAAGTGGCAACTACTTTAGCGGTCCAGGATGCGAGCCAGCTGAAGTTACACTATGGCAGGGAACAGGCTGAAGTAATCATAAATATCATAGGGAACATCATGAGCGGGCAGGTAAGCGGAGAGACAGCGAAGCAGCTTTCGGAGCGATTTGGAAAGATCTTGCAGGATCGTCAGAGTATAAGCGTCAATCGAAATGACACTAACATCACCAATTCAAAACAACTCGAAATGGCGATCCCTGTCAGTAAAATCGCGTCCCTATCCAGTGGCGAATTTGTTGGATTGGTCGCTGACAACCCCGACCAAAAAATAGACTTGAAAGCATTTTGCGCTGAGGTTGTAAATGACCACAATCGACTAAATGAGGAATCTTCGAAATTCAATGAGTTACCGGAAATTTCAAAGGTGACACAAAACAATGTTCTGGAATGTTACCTGCAAATAAAAAAGGACATTCTTACGATTATTGAATCGGAACTCGGGCGAATGATGGACACGCCGGAGTTAAACAGTATTATTATCAAAAAATAACAGCATTTTCGCTCTGCTCAACCTCTAGTGTCTTCGAATACGACCTGTTGATGCTTTCTTAAAAACCTATAGATCTGCCGCCGCGAAGACGTTTGATTCGGGCACCTGTGGAGGCATAATATACATGCAAGTGGGGTGCGCGTAACGGAGAACTCCTTGGAGTGAATTGTCCCGTGAAAAAGATTTGGAAACACAAAGGACATAGGTAGATGCCTAAAGTCAATAAGTTTATTTAAAAAGAACCTAATTCTCGTTGCTTGAACGATTTTCTATAAGATTAGCGTTGGACAAATTGACCTAATTCGAAACGTTAGCGTGGCAGCAATTCGCAGGCGGTAAACCAATGAGCAAACATTAAAGGTAATCCGGCATTGCCGGGCGACGCAGGAGTTACACACCGACGCAATTTTATATCCCGGCAAATTGTCAACCCACCGAGACTACTACAAAGAACCCCGAGGAATGACCCTAAACGGGTTATGCGTTACGGCAAACTCCTTTTTTAAGATCAACTCTGCTGCAGTCATTCCCATTTGTTCAAAATCTGTCGAAACAACAGTTATATCCAGCAACTCTTTAAATACGGTTTCATTGAATGAGATCACACCTATATCGCTGCCCAGAACAAGTTTTGTTTTTCTGATCCTTTTCAACAATTCCGCGAGGTTATCTTCGTCTGTAACGATGTAGACTGACTTTCGCTTCAAAGCCCTTCCCTCCAGGTTCTCAACTTCAAAAAATCTCACTTTTTGCTCATTACAAAACGCAGTTATGCCTTCGACAATTTCTTTGGGATGGTGAATATCTTCCGGCAAAACAATGGTTATGCTATTATACTTCCTTATTTGTTCCGCTAATGCTTGTAATCCACTAATGATGTCACCTTTAAAATCCTGGAAAACCGCCTTGTGCGGAACTTTTAGTTGCGGTAATTCCTTGTCAAGCAAAATCAGTTGATGAGGGGGCACCATTCTAATAATTTCTAAATACTCCTTTTCCGACGCTCCTGAATAAAAATGTGGCATGATAACATAATAATCGTACTTGCCAACATTCTCTTCAATTATGGCCTTTAGAATCTTTGGATTGTAATGATGAATTTGCAAATCGACACTCGCCCGGCCACCGAGATTTGCAACCATGTTTTCATAAATTATCTTTTTGAAGGAACTCAGCCGGTTAAATATCAGCAGCACTCTTTTTTGCTTGCGCTTTTGGTATAATACAAAGTACCCACGGCCCGGGCATGACACAATATAACCTTTGCTTCTCAAGTCTTTGTACGCTCTTTCAACCGTATCTCTCGCCACTCTGTTTTTCTGGCTGAACTCATTTATCGAAGGCAGCTGGTCATCGAGCTTTAATGTCCCCATTACTATCTCCTTCGTCAAAGCATTTACAATCTGTTGTACTTTTGAAATACTACTTTTTACTAAAACCATAAATCAGAATTGATCCAGTTTTTTAATGTCACCTCATTAATCCTGAAATAACCCGATCCCAATCTCGACCGATCTTGAATGATTCGAATACGGTATCTGTCAAAAAAAATGTTTCATCAGGCATTCATCGCCGGCTCGCCCTGTTCAGTAGCCACTTTTACTTCGTTTCTTCAAAATTGACCATTGCAAGTAAAACCGTCCTTGGATCGAAGACGACCTTTTCGGGCTTACTTACACAGGGTATTAAGAATGTCGCTTTCGTGGAGTTCATCCTGAACCTTGAGATCGACTGAGCTAAATTGTTTTTGTCGGACAGTCCAACTTCGATTGGTACATCAAAAATATAGTTGGGATTCCCCGTTTGCTCGAGAGTTATAGCAACTACTTTACGTTGTCGGTCATATTTCCAGTTGCCATTCAGTTTTAGATTCTCGGATCTATAAAGCCATTGGTCAAAGAATGGTTTTAAATGCTTACCGGAGGCCTCTTCCATCTCATGAAGAAACTCGTCTGTCGAAGCGTTTGAGTTCATGAAGTGCCGATAATAGGAACGTATGCCTTTTTGAAAGGCTTCGTCGCCAATTGAATCTCTTAACATATGAAGAAACCACGCTCCTTTTTGGTAGGTGATCGCGCTTGTAACCAACCCATTTTCAGCCGACCGGCTTGCAACGATACTCCACCCGGGATCTTTTTCACTGTATTTGTACACCATTCCTTTAGCTTTTAATAGTCCCTCGACATAGGCGTCGTGTCCACGTGAATGCTCAATAAACAAAAGAGTAAAGAAAGTCGCGAATCCCTCGCTAAGCCACGCATCATCCCAGGTGGACTCCGTTACACAATTGCCAAACCACTGGTGTGCCAATTCGTGAGTGACAACATTGCGCAGCGTTTCTGTTCTCCTTCCTGTGATTAAGTGTTCATTGTAGAAAATAGCAGATGCTGTTTCCATTCCTCCGTGGCTGGTAGCGCTGATATTTGCAATTTTTTCATACACGTAGGGGCCAACATATTCAGAAAAAAACTCCACCGGCGGTTTCGTCAACGTAGCGAAGTCAAAAAAACCGGAATCGCGATCCTTCGGATATACCCATGTTTGTATGGACTTGCTGTAAACTTCGCCATCATATTGCACTGCAAAATCGGCCACGCCTAACACAAACAACCAACTGGAAATAGGCACCGATTGTACCCAACGTGTTTTTCGCATAGCAGTGTCAAGGTTACTTTCCTCCGCTAATAGCCCATTGGAAATAACTTTGTAGTGTGCCGGGGCAACGACAATAAATTCACTGGTGGCTTTGTCATAAGGATGGTCAATACAGGGAAGCCAGTAGCGTGTCTTATTGGGCCAGTTTTCACTGAAAAAACTGCGATTCCCATATTTGGTAGGGCCGATTGTTAATCCATCTGAAGGAATTCCATGATAGTTGATCTCAAAAATTAAACATTCGCCGGGTGATGGAGGTTTCGTGAGGTTTATGACTAATTCGTCGTTTGCATGGGTAAAACCGAGCGACCGGCCGTCGACCTTTACGCTTTCCACCTCCATTCCTTCCTGCTTTCGCACTTCAGTTTTGTTCGCAAAATCCAGGCGAAAGTGCCGGACATTGCCCTCTTTAAACAGGATCGTGATGGACGCAGAACCTCGTATCATATCAGAAGTGTCACTGAGAAACAATCTGAATGAATAATGCTGAATATCGATGCTATAATTCTTCGGATAATCATCCGCACGAACAAGCGTTGACAGGTGCATCATCAACAACATTGCAAAAAATCGAATTGTTTTACGCATAATTTCAAATATGGTCTGTACGCTACATGATAAATTGTTTTCAGTCGCAAAACGGCTAATGCCGGTTGCCATTACAACCTTCCCGGGGGCCGCCTGTTTTTACCTTCTCTGCCGGTAAGATCGTCGCCAAGGTCCTGCCTGGCACGTTCTACCAGTTGTTCCAGTCTCTCCACGATCGCGGGGTTTTGCTCCTTAACATCATATCGTTCACCAGGGTCCCTTCGCAAATCGTACAGAGCCAGCCCAGTAGAATCAATGTGAATCTTACCGGGCCAACCATCATGACCAGGCGGTTCTTTTTCGTTTGATTCAATCTTGTGAGGCAATACCAACTTCCACGATCCTTCACGCACGGCTTCCAAACTGTTCTTGTTATAGTAGAAGTACATATAATCGCGCGGGTTGGCATTTAATTCACCTTTCAGCAGTGATAGAATATTAACACCGTCAATTTTATTCGCAGGTAACGTTGCCCCTGTAATGGCTGCCAGTGTCGGCAATATATCTATGTTACAAGCCAGTTTAGTACAAACGGTCCCCTCCGGTACCACTCCTTGCCACCGAATGATCGACGGCTCCCGGACACCACCTTCGAAAGTCGTCATCTTACCTTCTTTTAAACCACCTGCAGACCCTGCATGATTCCCAAAAGTTAACCACGGTCCGTTGTCACTCGTAAAAATCAACAATGTCTGCCTATCAAGGCCGTTTCGGTGAATTGCTTTGATAATTTCACCGACGGACCAATCGACCTCCATCATAACATCCCCAAATAATCCTTGCTTGCTTTTGCCCCGGAATTTTTCTGAAACGGCAAGGGGCACGTGAACCATTGAATGAGCCAGATAAAGAAAAAAAGGTCTGCTCTTATTCCTGTCAATAAATCGTATAGCACGTTCGGTATATAATGTAGTAAGCGTTGCCTGGTCCTCTAACGTCTTTATATAGGCTATCACCCTGTTTCCCTCCATTAAGGGAAGCGGCGGATACCTGGATCTATAATTCGCTGTATCTCTTATTGGTTGGCCGTCATAACCGACCGGCCACATGTCATTGGAATAGGGAAGGCCAAAATACTCATCGAAGCCATGCTGAAGGGGTAGAAATTTTGGCGTAACGCCAAGATGCCATTTTCCGATAATGGCAGTCGAATAGCCCTTTTTTTTCAGCATTTGAGCAATCGTCTCTTCCTTCTCACTAATACCGATTTTGGATTCCGGGCCCAATGCTCCGTGAAGCCCGATTCTGTTGGGATAACACCCGGTTAACAGCGCCGCACGAGAAGCACTACAGATTGGCTGGACCGCATAAAAATTGGTGAATCGCATTCCCGTTGCGGCTAGTTTATTTATGTTTGGAGTCTGGTAGTCAATACCCCCATATGCGTTGACGTCACCATACCCCATATCATCCATGTAAATCAGTACGATGTTCGGTTTTGAAGGGGGCGCCTTCCCGCCTTGTGCGTGTGAGACACTTCCTTTAAAAACTAAAAGGGCTATTACCAAATTATAAACTGTTTGTTTCATGTGAATGAAGAAACAATTAGTGAAAGGAGTTTTGAGAAATCCGTTTAAGTATTTTGTCCAAAACCTTGAATTTTCATTAGCCTTTATTTAATGAAATCATATCAAAAGATGCCATTCTGAATCCGCTGCAAAAACGAAAGGGGTAAGTAGAGACAAACCCCTTTGCACATAGAAAAATTGCTGTAGTCTCTGCTTTGTGAAAACACATCTTTTTGAAAGATGCTAAAACTTTTTTTCTGCAAAGACCTGCAATACTGCGGCTGGTCCAGCCCATACAAATGGGCCGGTTAGAGCCCCAGAAGATTACGACTGCTAAAAGAAAAAACTGCTTACAATAGTTCAAAACTATGTGCATAGATCCAAACAGTCACCTCATTAATTGATAAGATTTAAACCGATTTTACCATTTACTGAATCGCTGTTGCGATGCTGGAGATTAAAAAACCCGTGCACCGGATTCGAACGGGAACAATTCCAGAAAGTTTTACAGACGTTTCGACACCCCTTGATTCGCAGTCAGCTCATGGCGGTAATATTCTTTCTGCACTCGTTTTTGTAAGACGCCTATTTGTGCGACCCTGTAATGGGATCGATCGAAAGCGGTTTGGGAAGTGGTTTTCTTGGAAAATTCTCCTTGCTCATCGACGCATCGTAGATAAATGCAGCCACAATTGTAGCAGATCGTTTAAGGTCTTCGGGCATAAGGTGATCAAAGGTGTCCATATTACTATGCTGACTTACTAACGGATCCTGGATGAATTGGAAAGCCGGCAACCCCACAACGTCAAAAGAAATGTGATCGGTGCTGCCTGTATTTCGAAGCGTAATTGTTTTGGCTCCAAGATCATTAAACGGAGCAAACCATTTTTCAAAAATTCCCCGGGCCGATTCGTTTCCCTGTAGATGAATGCCACGAATTTGCCCGGTACCGTTATCTAAATTAAAATACACGTAAAACTTCTCATGTTCCGGTAATAATTTCATCGTCTCCGGATCTGCAAAAGTTTTCTTTACATAGGCTCTTGAGCCTAATAAACCCTCTTCTTCCCCACTCCATAACGCGATACGTATTGTCCTTCTCGGTTGTATTCCCAGCGATTTTATTATACGTATTGCCTCCATCATAACACAGGCACCAGCCGCATCGTCCGTGGCACCAACACCAGCGGGCCAGGAGTCCAGGTGGGCGCCAATCATCACGACCTGGTCTTTTAGCATTTTATCCGTTCCTGGTATATCGGCAATAACATTATAACCTGTGGTTTCAGACACTTGAAAAGAAGCTTTCACATCAATATCCATCTTCACAGGTGTTTTATTCCTCAATAAACGGACCACCATATTGTAATCTTCAAGACCAATAACAATGTCCGGAAAATTGGGAGGATCGGACAATTTATATGGGCCAGCCTGCAAAACCAAAATAGTCCCACCCTGGTCTTGTGGAGCAGAGGTTAAAACAGCTACCGCACCTTCATTTTGTGCCATTTTCTTCAGGACGGTAAGCACTTCCCGCAAACCAGCATTCTCTTCTTTACTACGTTCTCTCCGTCTTCGCATAGCAGCCGTGTCTTCAGCTTCTGTAACTGCACTCATTTTTTGTAATTCATCGACAGACAAGCGACTTCCTGACTGCTGAGGCGTCGGTTCAAACTTAACCAGGTAATCCAGAATCAAAACCCTGCCCTTCAGCTTACCTCTATACGCATCGAGTCCTGCGGAATCTTTGGCTGAAATCAAAAGAACTTCGGCACTTTGCAATCCATTGGTACCTGCTGACCAGGTTTTGGGGTAAGCAACCACCGGGCGATACCACGGTGATGTAATTGCAACATAAGACTTCTGCAATTCCCACCCCTTTCCGAAGTTTCCCCACGGATCCAATCTCGAATTGACGAGTCCCCACTGTGTAAACTGGTCTTTGGCATAACGGGCAGCACGCATAAATCCCGGGGAATTTGTTACTCTCGGTCCACTTAATTCCGTAAGATGAAATGCGATGTCCAAGACCTTAGAGTCATTCATTCCTTCATTTCTGATCTTCGCAATTACACCATCATCAACGTTTCCCGTTTGACCCAACAGGAAAAAAGGAAAGACAAAAAAAATAAAAAGGCCTGAATGTTTTAAAAATCTCACGCGAGCTTTTTTAAGTTAACTAAATTGAATTTCGAAACTCCCTTTATGCCATAACACGTTTCTCGCACACCTCGACCGGGTGACCTGAGTACCTTTTGCAAACCATTGTCTACATGTAAGCTTGTTCGACATGAAGGTATTAGTAAGCTCGACCGGTTTACATACAAAATTTAACCAGTGCTCAACGAAAAATCGCATTTTGGGAGCGCCCAAATCTCAAAACGTGTTGTTTACAATAGTCCTTTGTTGAAAAGATCAACTCCAGGGCTTTACTTAACGACTGAATAGCGAAAATGCCGCGATCAGCCAAATGATTCAGTTCAACCTGCACTTGAAGGATCACTTAGGTCTTTCAACGCATGCACCAACTGATCAAGATCCTCCGGGGTGGTATAAATATTGGGAGTAATGCGGCAACCCTGTACACCAGCAGTATCGATTGCCACGGTAAATATTCTATATTTTTTCATTAATCGTTCTGCCAGTTCCGCGGGCTTCATGTTTTTAACACCTACGTTGGCGATGCCGCAGGATCGCTCCTTTTCAGCCGGTGTGTTGATGAGGACATTTTCGAGGTTTTTGACCTGTTCTGTCCAATACCTTTGAAGGTAGCGAAGTCTGTCTTCCTTGCGTTTCGACCCCACCTTCATATAATAATCTAAAGCGCATGAAATGGTAAGATTGGTATGAACAGGATTTGTACCGGTATGGCTCAAACGAAGAATGTTGTCGTCTTCCAACCGTGGATTGTCCGCGAGTAACGGCCACAGGTCCGCAACGTTATCTTTTTTCACATATAAAAAACCACATCCCAGGGGAACACTAAGCCATTTGTGTAAACTGGTACCGTAATAATCGCACTGCAATTCAGGAATTGCAAAACTAATATGAGCAAAAGCATGCGCCCCGTCTACCAACACTTTCACCCCCCTACTGTGCGCCATGCTGCAGATCTTCTGTACCGGAAGTATCTGGCCGGTTATGTTGATCATATGGCTGACCATGAGCAGCTTTGTCCTGGAAGTAATAGCACTTTCATACAAGGCTACAATCTCCTCATCTGAGGACGGATGATTTGGAACAGAAACAATCCGGTTGACAACACCATATTTTTTTCCTACAAGCCGAAACATGTCGAGCATAGCGCCATAATCCTGCTCTGCCATAACCGCTTCATCACCTTTTTCCCAATGGGTGCCACCGATTACAAGGTCGAGGGATTCGGTTGCATTTCTGGTTATAATCAATTCCTCTTTTGAACATCCTGCAACCGATGCTAGTTTTTCTGCCATGATGCCGTTATCCTTTACTCTTCGGTTGCGCATATAGTATGAACCCTGGTAATTCACTTCTCTAACGTTTTTAATAAACTGCTCCAGTATCTCTTCCGGCATAAAGCAGTAATACCCGTTTTCCAGGTTAATGTAGTCAGGCTTAAGGCGATAACCGCTTCTTATCGCTTCCCAGAAATCTTCGTTTGAAGCAAGCGTTTCTGGCTGCACGTCCTGATACCTTTTTATCCATTTATCTATATGCCTAAACGCAGGCGTCATACCCAATAAAGAAAAGCTTTTGATGAATGTTCGCTTGTTCATAACTAATAAAATTGGATAGGTACTCAATGGCAACAGGTTGACGGATTTATTGACGTTTAGACTAGGGTACCGTTATTGATCTGCTTTATTTTTATTGTAATATCGGTCCCGATATTCTGTAAGGCAAAAACCTGCTTATACTTCCTATACCATTCAGTTGAGACCTAAACATGTTTACCCTTCTTATCAAAGGCACGGAGCTGTTCACTTTTGCAAGCGACGCGTTAGACAACTACCATATCGATATCCAGCAACCAGGCCAATTTTGTGATTTTTTCGGCGATATGTCCTACACCAATTGCACAATGATGAGCAGGTCCTTGTCGTGACCAGCTGTTAATAAAATCCCTGACATTCTTTTTAAACATGTAACGGCTATTGGTATTTCCAATGTTTAAGATTGGCCCCGGCACGCATTCACCCTCGGCAACAAGTAAAAAAACGCAATCTCTTCCTTCCACTACAGATAACAAAGTAACTGGCCCATGTTTCACCGTCATCTGGATCGACAACCCTTTCCCTGGCTTTCCGTGGTAAATTGGCAATGGAACCAATTGTACACGGCCTTCGGCAATCAGGTGGTGCGCCGGTCCATCATGACCAAGGTAAACGACGTCGTCTGGAAAATCTATTAGATAGAATTCAGAAAAAGAACCTCCGGCCCCAAACTCTGACATGATCTTCATGGCGTGAGCATTCTTTACTTCACATTCGCCGGCAACAGGAATATTCTTTCCCGTGAGTAACGTGTTACCGGCAATCAGAGAAGTGGTGATCTCCTGATATTCGCTGTCTGTTTCTCCTTCATAATAGTATGCAAGTGAGCTTAACTCGTGCGTTGTCGCCAGTTTGTCGAGTGCCACGGAAGTACGTGCGGCACGAACTAGTTGTTCCGTTTCGCACTCCGCAGAGACATCGAAGGCTGTACAGAACTCGTCGATTTTGGAACTAACCTGATCTGGAGTTACTGCATCCCAATTCTTTTTTAATTCGCACATTTCTAAAATCTCGAAATGAGTACCAAAAATGCCACTCAACATGGTTAGATCTGTATACACATCGAGCATTCCTCCATAGTAATGTCCGAGAATGCCCATCCTATTATGAGCCATAGCTTTGGCGACTCTCGTAGCATCCGCCCAGTCTTCGATTTCCTTCCACACGTTGTCATCATCAAGAAAACCCGTAACAATTTCGTAAGCAATTCCGCAACGGTTAAGCACCGCGGAAATCTCCGGCAAAGAACAAGCTTGGCAATGTTCTAACCATACGCCTGTCATTTCTCCGCGGTCTTTGAGCGCATTCAGATATTCATAATCGAGCCTTGACACGGGCTGAAGATTCAAAAGAACAATTGGCGCTTTTACATGGCGCGCTACAGGTAACACAGTTGAAGAAAGCGCATAAGTTGCAATGTAAACAAATACGATGTCTACGTTTTCTCTTCTAAACATTTCTGCAACTTCAACCGCTTTTTTTGGAGTGTCTACCAAACCAGCGTTTGCGACTTCAATATTATAACTCTCTATTTTTTTTGAAATCTGTTGCTGATACTGGTTAAGATTAGATAGTAACCTTGGGAATTGTGACCAGTAAGTATCTAAGCCGATTCCGAACAATCCCGCTTTAGCTTTTTTCATTAGTTTTATTTATAGGTATATTTTGGCCATAACCTAAAAATATTTCGTCCGACTTTTAATCGACTAAACGGACCTACCGAATTGCCAGGGCCATTTCTGTCTTCGCCATTGTAATCTTTGTTAAATAGGATCGTTTTTCCTTCGCTGTCTTCAAACGGAACCTGCGGAATGATTGCCTCTCCTAAATCTGTGCTCGACACGATCCTCCCATCCATATGTGCAATATCATTGGCCGTCGTCAACATCAGGTATACCGAATCGCCATTTTGGTCAACATGGAGTTCTGCTTCCGGCGACCTGTCTTCCATCTCATTATGGCCATACTTATAACAAATAGCTCCATTCAGGTACAGGTTATTTTCAGCGATGACGGGCAGTTTGACCTCAGACATTTCGCTGACAAAATAAGTAGAAGAACCGATTGTACTTGGGTAGTCATCATAGATTTGCAGACCATAGCCCATGGTTCCCATTTTTCTTTTAGGACGGTTTGCATTTTCAAAAATATCATAGGCCGGTGGAGGCGTTTTGATAAAAATGTTATTCAGATAGCGATCGTCACCTCCTTGTGTGGTCATGATCCCGGCCACCTTCGTCGAATGGGGGAAATGATAGGGTGTGTACCGGACGTTTTCGACTTCTTTACAAATCTGGCCTGCGAACAGGTTATTGACAAAAGCACTACCGGTTGAGAGATTCCAAACATTCAAAGGAGAAAGGAAACAATTATTGTCAATCACCTGGGGGCCGTGATTTACTTCGATGTGAAGATCCATCCAACTGTTATCATACAAAAGATTGCCGGATATTCTGATGCCCTGGGCTTCCCAGTCGATCCATATGCCCTTAAATGAATTGTGAATACGATTATTCTCTATCAATACGTCTATGGCCGCATGAAGTTTTATTCCTCCCATTTCAAATCCGCCCCACTGTCGTTTCGTATAAATGTTGAAAATGTCATTGCCATAAATCCGGGAAAATATGGCACCAAGGTTTCCACCGATGCCATTCTTCTCACAGTTGAAGATCATATTGTTTCTGACAATATGCGAACCTACTGTCTCCTTTGACCAACCAAATCCTAATGCATCAAATACGGTTTCCAGTTGTGTGATATGACCGCTTTTAATCTTATAGACCGATGAATAATTGTGGCCCGTCATCCTATCCGCTCCCAGGCTCACGCCGCAGCATTTTGACTCACTGATAACATTATTTTCAATGATCCATCCTTTGCTCCAGTGCGGTCCTATCAGGCCAACCTGTTCGTCGGTTGGTGGCCCCCACGAAGTAGCGGCCTGCGTCAATATAAATCCCCTGACTGTGATGTAATTGATACCGGTCTTTTTAGGATAGAAAACAGCCGGTCTCACATTGATCTCCACCGACTCCTTATTCGGATCGGCATTATGAAAATTAGCCCATATTGTGGTCGATTTGCTATCGCTTTTGGTGTACCACTGGTAGGTGGATCCTTGCTGGTCCAACGCACCTTTCAGCGCGACCGGATTAAAAACCTTGGCGAGTGAATCGATCTCGTAAAATGCCTTCCCGTTTAGATACACCTCCCCGGTATGATGAGTGCGGCCAAAGTCAAGAAACCAATCGCCGTTGATGGTCTCCCGGTAGGGATTGTAATCATCAAACATTGCATTGGCAAGGACCACCCTCCACACACCGCCGGATACTTTCTGCCATCCTTTTATCACCTCCGCCCCTGAAATAATTACTTTCTCCCCGTCGGCCGCTCTATACAAGATCCTGTTTAAATTACTGGTCCCGCCGAAAAGAGGATCGACCCATTCCCTGTAAGTACCCGTGTGCACAGTTATAGTATCTCCCGCCCTCGCTAACCGGTTTGCGGCCTCAATCATTCTAAACGGTTTTTTGGGCGTACCGTCGCCGTCATCACTGCCGCCACTTGAAACATGATACTCCCTGCAGGCACCATGAAAAGTCGACAACAGGAAAATGGCAAAAAATGCAATGACAAGTTTAGCGTCTTTCATCTCGAGTTAATTTACTGTGACTTCACGGTTTACCGTTTCCTCGTCTTTGAGGAGCAGGCACATATCCCTTATCTACTATATCGATAAAACCCAGCAACGCACCCCAGTGATAAAATGGATCACTCATTCCCGAATCATTCCCAACGCCAGATGTTGCGTTATAATTTTCATAGACGTGGCGCTCAGTGTTCCAGGTTTTCAACAAAAGGTTTTTTGATTTTTCCACCATATCTTTTTGCGCTTTCGGAAATTGATAATTTCTCAGACCCAGATATACCAGGAAGTTCATGGGCGCCCAGATTCTTCCGCGCCAGTACTTATTATCTTTAAATGCCGGATCGTTCCGGGCTATGGAAGGCATAATGAACTCACCCCAAAATTCTTCAGGGTTATAGTAATGCTCATTGATCATTCGCGCGGCTTGTTTCTGGTCCGGAACACCGGTAAGTAGCGGGTAAAATAGGGTTGGTGATATCCGGTGACTGAATTTTCCTGTAATGAGGTCCTTATTCAAATAAAGTCCAAACCGATCATCCCAGAGTGTTTCCAATTTGTCTGAATATTTTTTGGCACGCTCCGTCAGTTCTTTCGCTATTTCCTCCTTCCCTAGTGACGTTGCAATTTCAGATAGGTTTCTGCAATCAAGTATGTACAGGCTCATCAAACCCACGTCAGCTTGCATGAGGCAGTGTCGTACCGTATCAAAAACAGCGTCGTCCCACATCGGGGAATTATCCAGACCTGACTCCCATTGCGCTCCCTTTTTTTTGCCGATTCCATTAATAAGAAACTCAGGTATTTTCCCGGGCACATACGGGTCCGATGCCCAGCACAAGTACCCTTCGACATCCCGGTTTGTAGACCACCACCGGTTCCATGTCAAAAGCTCCTGGAACACTTCGTCTAAAAACCATTTATCATGAAATCTCTTATAGATTTCATTCACGACCAGTGATCCTACCGGAGGCTCTGACCTGTCTTCACTTTTACATCTCGAGGAAGCAAAGTTTGGTACGAAGCCGTTTTTTGTGATCTCTTTTGTAATAGCGATTGCATTCGCATAAGCAAGATTTTTATTGTCGAGTGACAACATGTAAGCTGCGAGATAATTGTCCCACTCGAATAATATCCATCCCTGCCATCCCACATTCCAGTTGCGGCTAATAGGTGTAATGACCCTGTTATTCGACGGTTCATAGATGACATTCCAGGCAAGAACTGTTTGCATGGCATCGTACACTTCAGAAACTTCTTTGTACTTCGATTGTTGTGACAAGAATTTTCTCTTTGCTTCTCCGATAACTGTTATAATTTCTTGTGATGACTTAGAGGCATCAGAAGAAAGAGTAATGACATGATCGATTGAAAACTTGATGGTACTGCCCGACGATAAAGGATTACTTCCTGTCACTTTTAATTTGATTTCGCCTGAGGGTGTTGCGGCAGTGATCATGCCAACACTGATATTTATTTTTCCTTTCCTTCCCCACAACATCTGGGGATTTACAATCACCAAATCTGTATTGGAATATTTAATGGGGGTGATCAATAAATAAAACTTGTTTTTTTCGACAGCACTTTGAACCTGGAGACTGATGTTTCGCCATTCAACACGCAGGTCCGTATAGGAACCATCATAAGCATGGGGTCCTGGAATAACATGTTCTTTTGTACCATAATCTTCCCTGCCAATCAAAGCTTCCTTCAATGTATCTCCTGCCTGGTGATCTACTAATTCTAAATTGATACCAAAACAAGCCGGCAATAATACATGAGACAAAACACTTCTCGTATTCCATGTGTTCCAACCTTTGCAAAGACGACTATTCAATGCCATCATTTGCTTTGTCGCAGCATCTTTTTGAGAAGGACTTTCCTGTGCATTTAAGGAGAAATGCAACAGCGTCAACGAAAGACATAATACAAACACGAGTTTTATTTTCATTATTTCTCAATTCTGTTTCCTGGTAAATAATTCAGGATATCTTCCTTTTATCATGGCCTGTTCTTTTGAAGTCAATTCTCCAATTTCAATGGGCTTGTCCTGAGCTCGAACTCCTTTTTGGTTTAATCGGTTCATCAAGCTCCAGTTGCGAATGTGTTGTCCTGGTTTGGGATCATCCGGTTCCTTTGCCTGCAGATCATAGCGGGTAAAATCGATAACCTTCTTAGGAGAACCGTCCTTCAGGTTTTTCATTAAAGCCAGCCTGAATTCTTTATTCATAAACCATTTGACTTCCAGGTTTGAATCTGACCCACAAACGCCGGATCCTCGTTGTGCAAAACGGTAGTTGATACGGTCATTATTTTTGAAATGATTTCTCCAAATCATTCCAAACTCCCCGTGAGTGATGCATTTGGCGTCAGGCCAGCGCCTATGCATTTCGCTCAGCCACAATTTCAAACCTTCCATGCCATTTCTTCCATTATAACCATAAATTTTCCTGGCTTCTACGAGACTTAATTCCCAAATGCAGGTTACCCAGCCAAAGCCATTAAACTTAAATCCGGTGTCAAAATGAGCAGAAGTACAGGACAACATTTCTTTAGTTCCCTGCTCTGTGCCAAGCCGAATCACTGTTTCAATTGGACCCACTCCCTGCCTGCTACCGCATTTTTGTCCATTGATCATCTTTGCACCCGGGTAGATAGCATTCACAAAGTCCACGGTCCATCCGTCAAGATTTACACAATCAATGAAGTCCTTTTCGTCTTGAGCCGGTTTACAAAAATGTTCGCTTGATGGATAATACGGATAAGAGATGGATCCTTCCCCATCTCCGTTGTCCACAGAATATTGGCTCCATATATTGCCCTGACAAACGTGGATTCCTTCCCTTTCCGAAAGATATTTCATGTTGTCAGCGGAAAGGAAGCCGGCAATTACTGAAAGAGGCCGATACCCATTGCCAACCATTTCCGAAACCATTTTCAAACCCTCATGCAAATCGCAGTTAACTTGTTCCCGCGAATTATACATGTTAGCGAAATAGGCACCGGGAATAAAAGTGATTTCGTCGCCGAACTTCTTATGATAGGAAACGACCAATTTCTTTAGTTCCTGGTAATTGGGGCGGTTGTCTTTTAAGGCAAGCCAACTAAACGCCCATGTAATTTTGGCCCCCGGCCAGGCCTTTTCAACTGTTTCCCTGAAGAGACGTGCTTCGCCCGGACCATGTACACTTGATTCATCCGGACCAAAAGCGGAATCTCTGGACGCCTCGATTTGCCGGACTCGTATTACAGTAGCCAGTGTGAAAAAACGATTTCCCATTAGTTTAAGATCCTGGCTTTCCTGGGCTGTGATTGATCCATGAAATGCACATTGAATTACTGAACTCAATAGGAATATCTTTATGAAACCATTTAGTCTGTCGCAATCTTTATTCATGTCTCGTTCTTTTCAATTATAGCTAAGAATTTTTGACTGGGGCCGATTCTTCATCTTCGAACGCGTTCTTAGCAAATTCGCCGTATTTAATAAAACCGATCAGTGAGTCAAATACTCAACATCGCCAATCCAGCCGGGAGCTCGATAATTCACTCCGGAGGCCTTGTACCGTTGATATTGCTTTTGCATCCGCAAATGGAATTCTTCCAGGTTCTTTTCCCCTCTTGGCACCCAGTTGATTTCAGCAAGTGCCGACATTCTCGGATAAAGCATATAATCGCGAAACCTGGTCGATTTGATAAACTCTGTCCACAGAGGTGCTTCAATTCCAAGAACAAGTGATTCCTTCTCTGCATTTAATGTATCGGGGAGCGGTTCCCAGTTATAAATGAGCTCCGAACTATTCGGCCCATTGATATTTCCATTCCAAGGGGCTCCGGGCTCACCAGGTGCCTGAGCGTAGTCAAGGTAGACATAACAATTCGGGGACATTACCACTTTATGTCCATCGTCCAGTGCTTTATTGAGATCTTTGGGTGGCGCTATATGCCCAAGCCACCACTGGATGACAGTTGTTCTATCTGCGACTGAATTGACCACCTCTTCCCAGCCTATTGGCTGCTTTCCTTTACTTACGAGCATACCAACTACTTTTCTATCAAAATAGCTCTCTACTTCATTAGCAGTTTCAAAACCTTTTTCCTTCATAAGTTTTTGTACGTCCGGCATATCCAACCAATGGTTTGCACCAGCCACTTCGTCTCCTCCAAAATGAAAATAAGGTGCGGGGAAAAGCGCTATTATCTCATCTATAATTTTCCCGATAAAGGTGAAGGTTCCAGGATTCGCGGGATTAAATGCACTGCCTCCGTCAAAAAACTCCGGATAAGCTCTGCTGGCCGCTCCGGAATGACCAGGCATTTCAACTTCAGGAATGACCATGACATGTCGTGATGCTGCGAAGCCCACTATTTCCCTAATCTCATCCTGTGTCAGAAAATATTTTTCGGGTCCGTCGGGATTGCTGAAATCACCGGTCGAACCAACAGACGTTAACCTTGGATAACTCTTAATTTCAATACGCCAACCCTGATCATCTGTAAGATGGAGATGTAAAACATTCAGCTTGTGCATCGCCATCATGTCAGTAATTTTAAAGAGATCTTTTTTAGTTATAAAATGGCGTGAAATATCCACCATTAACCCACGATATTCAAAACGAGGGTGATCGTTTATTGTAAGTTTAGGAAGTTTCAATGACGAAATTTCAGTGGTTTGCTCGCCATAAACTGCAGCCGGCATAAGTTGCAGCAAGCTTTGTACTCCGTAAAAAAGCCCCGATTCATCTGAACCTGTAATAATAATGTTATCATCAATAACAAGAGTGTATGCTTCTTTACGAATTCCCGATCTTTTATCAATCTGAAGTATCAGGCGACCCGTACAATCCGCGGAACTATCTTTCTTCAGAACCAGGCCTAGCCCATCCTTCAGTCGCTTTTCAAGGAAGTTAGCAGTTTCCCGTGCACCCTTGCCAACAATCAGGCATGTATTCCCACTTAGGGAGAATTCGCCGTTTTGAATTATCGCCTCAACAGGCCTAGGAATAATAGATACTTCCTGTGATCTCAAGCCGGAGGAGCTAGAAAAGATCACAAATACAATAATTAAAGCCGTATATATTTTCATTGCTGGATTATCTATCGTTTCCCTTATAGTTTTTTTCTTACACCAGTCTTGTTTCCCTGGCGACTCTCTGATTTACTGTTTCCGCAGCCTGAAAGTTTCGACCGTTTTTAGATCTTATTTATTTTTCAAGCAACCTGAAAGTTTCAGGACAAAGTCATTGTTTACTTGATTTTGATGAAACTTGATGAGTACCCATATATCCTTTATCCATGATTTCAATAAATCCTAACAAAGCGCCCCAGTGATAAAATGCATCACTCCACGTATTGGCTTCGCCACCGCAGCCGTTGTCAGCATGATAATTTTCGCACACATGATGCTCGGCGATCCAGGTTTTCAAGAGCAGGTTTTTCGATTTCTCTACCATGTCCTTTTTTGCCTCCGGCAGATCATAGTTTCTCAACCCGAGGTAAACCAGGAAATTCAGTGGCGGCCATATTCTGCCTCTCCAGTAATGGTTATCTTTAAATGCTTTGTCATTCCTCGCTATGGAAGGCATGATATATTCTCCCCAAAATTCTTCAGGATTGTAAAAATGTTCTTTGATCATCCGGGACGCCTGTTGCTGATCTGGGACTTTTGCCAGTAGCGGATAGAACAAAGTGGGTGATAACCGGTAACTGAATTTCCCCGTCGTCAGATCCTTATTCAGGTAAAGACCGACACGATCGTCCCAAAGCGTCTGGAGCTTCTTTGCATACTTCACTGCCCTATCGGTCAATTCTTTCGAGTCATCCTTTTTGCCTAAAATTGTAGCTATCTCAGACAAGCTCCGGCAATCGGCAATGTAAAGGCTCATTAATCCCACATCAGCCAAGAGCATGCGATGTGTTGTACTATCAAACACGGCATCATCCCACATAGGAGAATTGTCCATCCCGGATTCCCATTTGGCTGCTTTCATTTTTCCGGACTGTGTGGCCGAACGAGACTTATTGTCGCCATAATCATAGGGATCAGTGCCATAAACCAGGTAGCCGTCAATATCGCGGTTAGCGGCGCGCCAACGGTTCCAACTCAATAGCTCATTGTATACTTCCCTTAAAAACCACTTTTCTTTATATCTCCGGTAGATTTCCCTAACAACAATGGATCCGACCTGAGGCTCCGAACGGTCCTCACTTTTATTTCCATACTGGGAATTATTTGGAATAAACCCCTTTTTGGTAATCTCTTTTGTGATCGCAATCGCATTAGCATAAGCGAGGTCTTTATTATCCAGCGACAACATGTAGGCTGCAAAATAGGTGTCCCAATCAAATAGCACCCAATCATTAGAAAAGGTGCGGCTTACAGGATTAATGACCCTGTTGTTGTCGGGGTCGTAAATAGTCGTCCATGCAAGTACTGTCTGCATTGCATTGTATACTTCTGAAAGGTCTTTATACTTGTTTTTTTCAGCTGAAAATTTTGTCTTTGCTTCAATGATTATTTTTTCAACCGCCCCTGCAGATGCCTCCGCATCAGTGCTAAGGATAATGGGTCGGGCCAGCGAAAATCTGAGATTTTCGGTCGTTGATGTACGTGCACCTCCAACTACCTTCACCGTGATTTCCCCGGAAGTTGTATTGGCGCTGATGATAGCTTCATTTACGCTTATCTCTCCCTGGCGGCCCCATAACATCCGTGGATACACCAACAGTGAATCACCCGGAAGAGAACCGATCGGATTGGCCAGCAAATACAGCTGATGGTTTCGCGTGGCCGTTTGCACCTCCACACGGAGACCCTGCCACTCGACAACCAGCTCCGTATACGATCCATCGTAAGCGTGAGGTCCTGCTATGACATGCTCCTTCGTGTCATAGTTTTCCCGTCCAACCAGGGCTTCCTTCAAAATTTCGCCCGACCGGTGATTGACTAGCTGCAGATTTAGGGCGAAACCCTGCGGCAACAGCACGTGCGACAGTACGCTCTTTATGTTCCATGTGTTCCAGCCCTTACACAGGCGGCTGTTTAAAGCACTCAATTCTTTTGAAGTATGATTATTGGGATCAGCATTAAACTGCGTACGTGCAGTAATACAGGAGCAGAAAAAGGCCAGGGAGAAACAGTAAAGAGATCGCATTATGGTGGCCTTAATCTTCATCCATTAGACTTTTAAATTTCGTTGAGACAGACTGCCTTCTATTTGCCTTAGCCATGGTTTTTATTTTAACCACCTGTCAGTTCCTTAGTCTCTCACATGAATTTTTAATGATGGTATCAACCTTACAGGACCCAACAGGCCTGCAGGTATTATGTGCCAGGGTTCTGCTTTCACCATGGCAGTAGATCCATCAGACCTGATATTTGTTCTTGTATATTTCTGATCATCTGGCAGCTTGCTATCGCCGGTAAGTCGGTTAATCCAGAGATTGATCACTTGAATTTTCAGCGTATTAACTCCTGGTTTAAGTAATGAAGTAATTTCTGCTCGAAAAGGAGGTTTCCATAAAACACCGGCCGAATGACCGTTAACCACTATTTCTGCTACTTCACGTACATCGCCCAAATCCAGGTAAACACTTCTTCCTTTCTCAAGCCATGCGGCAGAAATATCAATGTTTTTATGATAGAAGCCTGAGCCTGAATAAAACTTTATTCCGTCGTTTTCATGATCGGTCCACGATTTAAGGTTTGGCATTTTAATTTCAGGCGGAGCACCCCAATTGGGATCGAAATCAACGACCCAGTTACTATCTAAATTTACTGGCGGAGCTAATTTATTCACATTAAACGTTTTCGTTTGTCCATTTCCGTCCTCCAAACTGTAATTTCCATTTTGCCAGCACTGAACCGCTGCAGCATTTGCTCCCACACTTAAAACCTGTGCAATCGGCAGCGATGAATCATATTCACCCTTTGTTTTCTCCAATGAAACGAAATGATCGGAGGCAGAATGATGTTCAAATACAACAAAGACGGATCCGCCGGGTGGCAGAACTATGGGCAGTGTGATTCCATTCTTTTCTAATTGATAGACAAACTGGTTATGAACCGTTCCCTCTGAAGGATCCCACAACTGAGGGACACTTTCTTTAACACGAAAAAAGCAGTCGGCTTCTACTTCTTTGGCTGTCTTGTTGCGGACAAAATAAATATCCGACCCTTTTAATTCCCTGTGGATGTAATCGAGACTGGAAAGATTTTCAACGGATTTGCAATTGAAGTCCGGTGCTATTGACAACTTCTTCAACCATTCCTGAAGAGTATATCCCCAAACAATCGTTCCTTTTCCGTACTGATGATATTTTATTGTAGTACCATTACAATCACCCCACATTTTATTCGCCAATTCACGCAGTTCTGCCGTTCTTGATTTGTATTCCTGCATACCCGGAACATCCAACGGCTTTGGACCTATTATCGTGGCACCTGCCGCTACGAGTGTTCTTAATTTCAATAAAACCTCAAGTGGCATTGTCTTCTGATCTGGCAGCACCAGCATGCGGTATGACACGCCATCAGGCAACATAATCTTTCCCTGTTTTACTGTCATTCGATTCAGAATCACATCGGTGTTTACAACGTCATAATCATACCCAGCTCCAAGGCCACTTATCATAGGCTTTTCCGGAACGTCGTGGTAATAAGGCCAGAAGTTGGGAGCCTTGTCTCCGTAGTAATAAGCCACATCAGCAACGAACAGACCTTGCCTGAGCATGTAGCAACAACGTGACAGGTAATCCATAAAAGGTTTTGCCTTGGCCCACCAGGTTGTCCGTGGATTCATGTCGATACCAGCGTGGTAACCGTGACCCGGGTTTCCAAATTCCTCAGGCGAATAGGCGAAGCTGTGATACGTGATTTTATTGAGTCCCTCACAAAACGCCCTATCCACCAAAAGTTTGCAGGTGAATGGGCCATCTCTCCAACGTCTCCAGGTTGTCCACGACTCCGCATCAACATAGGGCTTGCCGTATATGTGTGAAGCACTGGCAATTTCTTTAACTAAAAAAAGATTCCTGGGATTACCGAGCCAAAATTCACCACGCGGAATCGAAACATTTCCCAAAGCCTTTAATGCATCTACGGGACAGGTATTCCAAAATGGCAGGCCCGGTCCTCCCGCTTCGGCTGCCAGTTGAAGCCCGTAATCCGAACACACTTCGCTTCCTTTTTTATAATGGCTTTCAATCAGCAAGTCACTGACAGATTTTTTATAGTCATACGTAAACCTGTTACTTACTGTTGAATCCTCAATCGTCCATCCCATTAATACCGGCAACCAGGTGAGAGGATCGTAACCATGCTGTTGTTGAAACCATTTTCTGAATTTTTTGCTCCATTGAATACCCTCGAAGAGTTCCATACTATCATCATCCAAAGAAACCAGGGGCGTTTTTGAGCCTTTGCCTTTTGAAAGTCCGAGTTTCTTAATGATGTAATTGAAATGAAAGCGGGTGGCTTCGGGATCCAGGAAATCAATAAAAGGCCCATTTGAGTTAGGACTGGCAGATATCAATTGCTGACCATTATTGGTACACACAAACCGGGCAAGATGCCAACGTCCCGGGGGAGGGTTCCATGTCAACTCTCCGTCTTTACACCGATCACTAAGGTTTATGATGCGGGTGTGGTCTGCAATGTGCTTGTCTTTTGCTTCGGGCCAGGCAAGTACCGCAACATCTTCATACCAAACCGGCAATCCGTCGTCAGCTTTGGGACAGCCAGGCGGTGTAGCCGGAAAAGGAATCTTTTGCTTAACCTCCTGCGGTCCGGAAACCACTTCCTCCGAAAAGAATAAGTTTTTCCCGGCCATTTCAGGTGTCACCCAGGAACCTCCGGCATTCCAACCGCTGGCACAAACCAGACCGAGATCAAAATCAAGACGTTTTGATTCCGCCATGGCGTGATGAATGTAGCCCACTGACTCGTCACCCATGAACGGAGGCCCGCCGGGTATCATGCTATCCGGATTTATCATTGCCTGCACGTCCCAAATTAAAAAGCCGCCGAGCCCCTTCGCTTTTGCTTCTTCCAAATCATGCGTTAAGCCGTTCTTTGAGACAGCGCCGTTCAGCCAATCCCAATAAGCATGTGGCCGGTACTCCTTGCCTGGGTCAACAAACTGCCGCCTCCAATCCAGGTTTTGAGCCGCCACCTTCTGATAGGTCATTGAGAATATTACGAACAGGGCCGCGAGATATTTACAGATTGCCATGCACTTGTTTTGAAATAAATGGAGCGCATAATTCTTCCCCGTGATACAATGCTTCTAATTATCCTTTGCTGCGAACTTTCAATTTATTGAAGAGGCCGCGCTTCTTTATCTTTCAGGTATAGATCCACCTGATCCCGTTAATCGCTTTCTTTCATCATCAATAGTATTTTGGCGTTGCCAATTAAGCCTGACTCTAGCAGTGGAGTTTGCGGCTTAAATTTGAATTTGATGTTTGTACGCGTATACTGCCTTTTATTTGGTGTTCGCAGATCTCCCACAATCCGGTTATTCCATGCGTTGATTACCTGAACTGCCAGGTGATTTTCTCCAGGCTTCAGATCATTTGTGATATCGGCCTTATACGGCAACGTCCACACGATTCCGCAATCATGACCATTAACAAGAACACGTGCGACTTCCTGAATATTATCAAAGACGACAAATGCCGGTGCACCTCCGGATAACTGGTTCTTTTCTATTATAAAGTCTTTTTCATAAGTGGCCGTACCCGAGTAAAAGTTCATTCCTTCATTGGAGACGGCCGTCCAACTGACAAGACTGTCGAGATGATAAAACGCCGGCGCTCCCCAGGCTGTATCAAACTTTACGTCCCAATTTTTGGACACGTCTATTGAAGTATAATTTTTTGACGAAGCGGATGGCCCATCAAAACCGTATTGCAGATCGTAATGCAAACCCGGATCATTCTTCCCTGAGGATTGGCTTCTGAACACTACGAACCGGGAACCAAGTGGATCGAGTTTGAAATCTATCTTTATTCCATTGAGCACTTTGGAATAATTTACTTTACGCTGGATCAATCCTGTTTCCGCATCCCATATTTCTGGCACGAGATCTTTGTCAACCCGGAAGACGCAGGTCACGGCCTGTGACGCAGGTTTACTGTTTGATACAAAATAGATCTCTTCAGACAGTGTTTTTCGATGTAAATAATCAATATGACTGTCTGTATTATTCACTCCCGTCACTTCCATGTCGGGAGGAATACGAAGATCATCAAGCACCTGTTTTACGGTCTTTCCCCAGTAGACTGTGCCCTTTCCGTATTTAGCAAAGAAAATTGTCTTCCCATCACACTTGCCCCACATTTTATCCGCAATGGATTTGACTTCTTGGTCACACGCAGGATAGTTTTTTAAACTCGTTGCTCTTCCTGGTTTCGGACCAATGATGATAGCGCCGTTATAAACCAGTGTATCCAGTTTTTTTAACACGTCAAGAGAAATATCTTCCCTGTCTGGAATCTCCATCACCCGGTAGCTTTGGCCCGAAGGCAAAACCAGCCGACCATTTTCTGCTTTCACTCGTGTCGTAATTACATCAGCGTTCATGTAGTCGTAATCAAACCCCGTTAATTTGCCCGGATTAATTGGTTTTAGTTGTCCGCAATGGAGGCAATGGTTATCATCATACAAGGGAGTAATATTTGGATCGATCCTGTCGGGAGGAACAAGGTTCGGCGCCTGGTCACCATAGTACAGACAAACATCTCCTACAAAATTGCCTTGCCGCAAGAGGTAAGAACAACGGCTGATATAATCCATAAAAGGCCTTGCCATGGGCCACCATGTGGTGTTCACATTAATATGCTCGCCGGCGTGGTAAGCAAATCCGGGCTGCCCTGCCGTTTCAGGATTGTGGGCAAAGTTGTGAAACACCACCTGATTGAGGCCTTCGCAAAATGCGATGTCCAGTAGTTGCTTAAAATCCGTTGGACCATGCTGCCAGTTTTGCCATCCGGTCAAAGATTCGGCTGCAACGATTTGCTTGCCATAAATATGTGCACCACTGGCTGCTTCTTTGGTAACCCAAAATTGTTTCCTGTTCCAAAATTCTCCCATAGGAACATCAGAATTTCCTAATGCTTTCAATGGATCAACCCTGGCGTAGCCTCCATGGCCGCCCTCAATAAACATCTTCATTCCATGTTTACTGGCAATATCAACCGACTGTGCAAAATGGTTTTCGATGATCAGGTCACTCACCATGCGGCCAAAATCGCCACGGAACCTTTCTCCCACAATGCTGTCTTTACATTTATATCCTTCCAGTAAAGGAAGAAAGGGTACCGGATCATACCCATAACGGTTTTTAAATTCTTTTAAAAAAGCCGGAGTCCAGTCTTTCGCGGCCCATAATTCATAACTGTCAAGTTCAAAGAACTTAATATGATTATCCGGAGTGCTGACCTTGCTCAATCTCCTTAAAAGAGTATCAAAGTAGTTTCTGGTGGCCTGCTTACTCAGATGATCGATCATTAGTCCTCCGGAGTTCGGACTCGGACATTCCAGTGGCTGATCGGTATTGCACATAAAGAAAGAAAGGACCGACCACTTCCCTTTTGGAGCCTGCCAGTTAATGATTTTATCCTCAGACGTATACTCATCGAGGCGGAGGATTTTGTCCTGTGAATAATCGATACTACTGTCATTAGTGTAAGGGAAAGCAATAGAAGTAATTAGGCGATAATTTTTTACCGCGCCGTTTTTATTATGTGGCGCTCCTAAATGAATTGATTTGGTAGAAGGCCCGGTCAGGACCTGGCTGGTACTCAGTAACTGCATGCTGCCTTCCGCCTCGGGCACCCACGCACCGCCTGCGTTCCAACTGCTGGCGGTCATTAACCCAAGATCAAGTCCAAGTCTTTTTCCGGTTGTAAGAGCCAGGGATATATAACTCAACGACTCCGGCCCGAGATAGGCGGGCCCGGCGGGAATCATTTTTCCAGGATCGGCTATTGCGCCTACATCCCAAATAAAAGCTCCCCGCATTCCCTTTTTTTTCATCTCTTCCAGCTCATAAACCAATTTTGCCGTATCAATATATCCATTTAACCAGGGCCACATTGCCATTGGACGGTTCTCCAAAGGAGGATGCATAAAATTATCTTCCATTTCTCGATTGGTACGCTGCTCTTCTTTAGAATAAATGAAAAGAACGGGAATCATCAAAAGAATGACCAATCCTAAACTAAGACGACTCAAAAGGTGTTTCATGAAGCTTTCTATCGTTTTTTTGCATTCATTTTCAACAGCTCAATTTTTTGAAAGCATATCCCATAATGACTGCCTGGTGGATTCTGTAACCACTCCTTTTCATTGGGATCCAGCGAATAATTTGCGGAATATAGTAGCCACAGTTGCCTTCCATCCGGGCTGATAAATTTGGATGGGACATTTACAAAATAAGCTTGCTCACCGAAGTCCTTCATGTAAGTAATAATCTTCCATTCACCATCCAGTTTATCTGATTCGAGAATATAGGTATTCATCTTTGAAACAGTATTTCCGCCATCCGTAACACACATTAAATACTTGTTCAGCGGAGCGTCGTATGTGATGGTGACACAGCCCATATTGTTATTCCACTCCAGTATGGGCTTCACTTTTTTAAAATCGTTGGTCCATAGTGAGTTGCCCTTATCATCTTTACCACCATAAAACTCATATTTAGATGGATCGTTGATATTCTCCACCGAAGGAGTTACCCTTAGAAGATAAATCTGGTCCCCGGTAATCCAGCTGTCATTCCAAATCCCGCGGGCTTTGGAGTCAGAAGTATCGGCACCGTGGGCAACCAGGTAAGCCTTCCCATCAGGTGAATACTTCATGTTTTTACCAAAGTCGACAAAATGGGGCGCACCTAATTTAACAGGATAACCATACATCCCGGTTTCTCCGAATAAAGGATCCTTCGGCGTGTGTGGACATTCCTTCCAACTATGGCCATAATCTGTTGATGTGCGAAAACCAACAAAAGGCCCGATCCAAGGCCAGTCAAGTTTTAAGTCACCATATTTGGTGTTATCATCCGGACCAAGACAATAAGTGCCATAATACCATATTCCATTATATACAAGAGATCCACAAGGATAGCGCCCACGGTATGGAGCCGCCGGCGAGCTTTTATCAAGTCCAATGCTGTATGCAATCATTGTAAATGGATCATCCCCTACAAGTACTCCCTGTCCGGTAGTAATATGTATCGGGTCCACCCACGACTGAGACCAATCTGTATACCCGTCCAGACGTTTTGTTTTACCATCGGTCCAGGGAGAATACATAGTGTCGTTTTCAGCCCAGCTCGGGTACCAGGTGTCGCCATAATGGTACCCGCTTTTTATCCCCAAGAACTTTATAGCTGTTAAATCTTTTGAATGCTTGAAAGGACAATCGTCAGGTATACCGGTTTGCCAGACAAATGGCTCGTATCGGAAGATTTCCGGTTTTAGTTCTGCGATTTGACAATTTCCGCTACACATTGATATAGCGCAAATCACCCCCATCAGTGTTGCACGGGTAAAAAAGTCCGATTTTTCGCGCGGCCCGAAGAAATATTTCCTTTGATAATTTACCACACACTCAAACAATTATGAGACAGAATATTTTTTTTATTTTCCACAATGGACTGCATTAACAGAACCTTAGTTCACCAAAATATCTATAATCTACCAGCCTGGATTTTGTTTCAACGCTGGATTCAACGTCAACTCATTGGTCGGAAGTGGCATTAAATAATTCTTGTTCGGATCAAATCCCCATGTTCCATTTGCACCTTTGAGAACCGTCACATAGGGATCAATATAATTGTTCGCATCAACGACCAGGTTGGGCCATGCCGTTTTCAATTCGGCTGTGTAATAAGCGCCCTTGGGCCTTTTCCCCAGAAATAGCTTGTCGGCTTTCCAACGCATCAGGTCATCATACCTAAATCCTTCAGAGAACAATTCCACCTCCCGCTCGCGTCTGATTTCATATAAGGCTGCAGGCAGGGAATAACCATAGTCCGGCCATGAAGGGTCGGTCGCAATTGAGCCAAGTACCAAATGTGGCATTGCAACTCTGTCACGTAGCTTGTTTATAGTGATGTCAACGTCAGCTTGGGTCAATTGCCCCAATTCAGCTTTTGCTTCGGCGTAGTTTAACAACACCTCTGCATAGCGAAAGATGATATAGGCAAGGTCTGTACTATAAAGACCGGTCGCCGGGTCCAGTTGCGGCCGGCGGAATTTTTGCGAATCATATCCTGTGGGATCACCTTGCTGGTTGATCATTTGAGGCACCGTATACTTGGTTGTATCTCCTGTTAAAGTAATTGTTACCGGATCCCCGGGGTTCATCACGGTCTGTACCAATCTTGGGTCGCGGTTCTGAATTACCTGCCTGATATCCTTATCTCCCTGGTATAAGGGACTAATGGAAATTGGCTTACCGTCAGAACATAAATACATTTCAATCATGTCTTTGGTAATACCTGAACCATTTGGCCAGTTCCAGACTTCATTACCGAAGTTGTCTCCAAAGGCTGCGCGGTTATAACTTCGGTAAAGCATTACCTCAGAATTATTGCTTAGCTCCGTCTTGGCTCTATTAAAAAGCTGGTAATAAACCTGGTTCGGATCTCCGGAAGTAAGAGTATAATTTCCACCATCTATAACCGCCTTGGCAGCCTGCGCCGCCTTAGTCAAAAATGCAGTACCGTTGGATGTTCCTTTGAAAGCATCATTGGCATGGTACTTTTCCCAGGTGCCTTCATACAGGCAAACTCGCGATTGAAACGCAAGCGTGACGTCGCGGTTAATTCGATTTGCACCAGCGGTGGACTTGTCCCCCATCTTTGCAATAGCTGTATCTAAATCCCGGACAATAAAGTTGACCACGTCAGTTCTTGAGCTGCGTGGGCCATATAAAATATCATGATCGCTCGTTGAAAGAGCCTTCGTGACAATTGGCAAGTCACCAAATTGTTTTAGAAGCGAAAAATAGGCCCATGCCCGAAAAAAATAACCTTCGCCAACATATTGATTTTTCTTTCCTCCGTCTGGAGCGCGGTTAATATTATCGAGAAAATAATTGGCTGCCCTCACATTTTGCCAGTTCCATCCTCCACCCGTTGAAGGAATATTTACGACGCCATCCAGGCGGTTCTTCGTCGTCTGGAATAACCCCGTGGCAATAGCTGCATCGGTCCCCGCGTCAAGCAATGGCGTACCTCCCTGTCCCGTCGTATTCCATCCCGGCAGCTGCGCGTACAGGTTATTTACATATAGTTGAAGATCTCCGTCTGATTTCCAGAATTCGGGATCAGATATCTGGTCCTGCGGGCTTTTATCGAGCAAACCTTTTTTGCAGGATCCAAGAACTATTCCCAACGATATCAGTATAAAAAGACTTTTTTTCATTTTTTGATCTTTAAAAGTTTACGTTTAATCCCAACGAATACGATTTTGACAATGGATACGTCCTTCCACTTCCATTTCTGCCTCCAACTTCTTCCGGATCCAAAATCTTGAATTTCGAAAATGCCACTAGGTTTTCTCCTGACAGATAAACCTGGGCCCGCGAAATCAAAACCTTCTGGGTAATTCGTGAGGGGATGGTATACCCCAACCTAATATTTTTTAAACGCAGATATGCACCGCTTGGCGAATAACGGTCGGTCGGATTACCATAGTTCTTGTGGTTGGCCCCATCATATACCGAATAAGGTGCCGGGTAATAGGCGTTCGGATTTGGACCCAAAGGGCTGGATGCATCCCGCCAGTAATCAAGCTGTCCCTGGTACACCATCGCGTGGAACGGCCCATTTGCCGGTCCTCTGAAAACGGCGCCGTTATACAGATCTGCGAGCCAGAGAGTTTGTTTACCAACCCCCTGGAAGAGGGCGTAAAAATCGATTCCCTTCCATGCTGCACTCGCATGAAATGCATATAAGTATTGAGGGAGCGTGTTTCCAATGATTGTTATATCTCCGTGGTCAGCGGCCGTATTGGTGCCGATACCAATCTTTTTATCGCCGTTCAGATCCACATACTTAACATCGCCTGGATTCCACTTGCCGTTGTAGATATAACTCTGATCTACCCAGCCTGAAACTTCAGCAGGTGACTGGAAAAGACCAGCGGTCTTATAACCCCACAACTCACCTAAGACCTGCCCTTCGTAGTAGGTACTCAATATCCTGGTCGGGTTATTATATTTTGTAACCACACTTCGATTGTTAGATAAATTTCCTCCCACCTCGTAATAGAGGTTTCCAACATGATTCTTCCAACTGAGCTCCACTTCAAATCCCCTGGTTCTTACTTCACCGTCATTTTGCTTAGGTACACCGGTTCCCAATAACGCCGGAACAGCAGTACCCGGACCAACCAGGTTCGTTGTATATGTTTGATACCAATCGAAAGCGCCAGACAAATGACTCTTAAGAAAGCTGAAATCAGTTCCGAGATCCATGGTATTTACTTTTTCCCACGTCAGGTTAACACTAGACAAATTTGGTGTGCCAACAGTCCACAGCCGATCACCACCGAACAGAAAATTACTTTGAGATATGGGGAGTGTGGGTACATACAGGTAGTTGTCCACGTTCTGATTTCCCAATGAGCCATAAGATGCCCTAAGCTTGAAAAGATTAATCAAACTTTTAAAGGGAAAGAATTTTTCTCTTGAAGCGACCCACCCTGCTGACAGTGAAGGGAATGTTCCCCATTGCTTGCCGGGTTGAAAACGGGAAGACCCATCCGCACGAACGTTTGCCTCCAACAAATATTTATCATCGTAATTGTAATTGAACCTCCCGAAAACGCTTTGAGTGGCCCAATGACCGACAGCGTCTGAAATAGTTTTTGTCCCCACGGCGGTACTTACTGAGGGAACGTTATCACTAAGAAGGTAGCCGGCCGTTCCCGATAAATTAAAGTAATTATAAGTCTCCTGCTGATATCCTCCCATTACTGACAGGTTGTGTTTACCGAGCGATCTCGAATACGTGGAATATAGGTTGGGCGACAAATACGAATTAGTATATAGGTTCGGATTGTAAGTCGTGTTCGCCTGTGCATTGCCAGCGGCTAACTGACCATTGGGCTGTAGCCACGAATACTGCCTGACCATAAATATCTCCTGGTTGTTGTTCTGTGTATAATTGAAGTCAAGATTGGTTACCCAGCCCCTTATCGGCTCAATTATTATTCTTGGCGAAATGATCAGATTCCTGTTAGTCGTATTATCCCTGTCCGCCTGCCACTCAGCGATCCTGCTTTCCTGCGTCCATATGTCTGAACCGGGGTATTTCGCAGGCATGGTTGGTTTTATCTTAGTCATCATGTCATAAATGCGTCCGCGACCAAGACTTGGTTCCCACGGAAACTGCTGTTCACCGTAGTTGTACTTAAACAGAACATCAACCTTCGCCCAGGAAGTTGCGTTCACATTTATTTTGCCATTGAAATTATATCGCTTGAAACTCTCGTTGCCGTACCTCAATAGCCCTTGCTCATTGTACAACCCGGCAGATAAGTAATAATCGACCTTATCATTTGAACCTGACACACTCAGACTATGGGTTTGGTGCGTCGAAAAATCTTTAAAGAAGATATGGTACCAGTCCGTGTTTGCTGCTGCACCCAATCCCATACTTCCGATATTCCAGGTTTGACCGTTTGCATTACCATACATAGTGGGGGCACTACCGGGATCAGCTATATTCTTTGCCAGTCGACTCAATGCATCAGCATTATACCATGGCGCTCCGCCCACGTTTCTTGCCGCGTCATTCATGGCTAGCGCAAAATCCATGGCATCGACCAGTTTCGGGAATTTGACTGGTTTTGCAATGTCAAAATTTGCACTATATGATATGTTAGCGCCTCTTTTACTACCGGATTTCGTTGTAATTAGTATAACACCGTAAGCTGCCCGTGCCCCATAAATCGCAGCTGAAGCAGCGTCTTTCAGAACCGAAATAGATTCGATGGTATTGGGATCAATACTGTTGATCTCCATTGGAACCCCATCTACCAGCACGTAAGGCGCGTTACTTCCTCCAAATGACTTCAAACCCCTAATGTTCATATCCATGGAGCTGCCCGGTTCTCCTCCGGCATTTGAAACCGTAATGTTGAGATTTGGAACCAGGCCCTGTAATGCCTGCTGTGTATTTGCTACGGGTCGTGACTCGATATCTTTGGCAGAAACGACCGAGATTGCACCTGTTAAATCCACCTTTTTCCGTGTGCCATATCCGACGACGACTACTTCATTTAATGCATTCGGCTTCGAAGGGTTGAGAGTAATGATAAGTTGATTCGAATTTCCGGCGACAGACACGGTCCGTGTCTCATATCCAACATAAGAGACGAGGAACACACTACTACCCGGCGGAGCCGTTAATTCGAAACGGCCCCCATCCCTGGAGAAAGTGCTTGTATTCGTACTTCGAATGGTGATTGTTGCACCATCCAATGGCAGGTTGCTGTTGGCGTCCTGCACAATACCAGTGATTCTTCTTTGCGCATAACCTGAGGCTGCCAGGAGAAAGATAGAACAGAGCGCAAATCCGACCTTCAGCAGTAGTGACTTTCTCATAATGATGTGTTTAGTTGTTTCGTGACTTTAACTAAATTATTTTGTTACTTCGAAAGTTTTTCCGTATTGGTAAAAATGGGTAAGAAGAGGAAAAAATCTGTTTATAACTTCAGTCCTACTGAAGCGAACTTGCGTAGAAAACAAATTGCAACCGTCAATTGACGACCATCATCAACACACCGTGTAACTGATTTCAGGAATAAAGACTGTTGAAAACCACCAGATCGAAAGACTATTTGGATAAATTCAGTAAAGTATTGAATAAAAATTGAAGCTTTTAGACGTATCCTTTGACCTACCTTGACTTCCGTACAAAACTGTGAACGAGGTTTCGCATAAAAATGATTTTCACCCGGAGACAATAGTTGGAAATAGCGACTATCGGTCGCGAAATGATGAACGATTTGAAAATATCATCGTCAAAAAAGCAACGAAGGGCCAAAAGAAGAGAAAAGCCAACTGGCTCTTCATCCTTATCGGCATAACCAATGACGATTACTAACGCTGTACTGACAAATGCGCCAGACCCTGTACATTAAAAAAAGACACCTGTTCGTCAACATGAAGGGGCTAATCATTACATTGATCGTAATAACGGTATACTCATCTTGCATACTACTGGTGGAACGATGCACACCGGACCGTCAAAACACGACCGCTCTCCCTCTCCTGGCAACCACAACACCGGTAATGGAGCCTGCAAGAACTGCAACCCTACAGCCATACGAATCGAAGCCGCAGATTTGTTTATTACTATGCCGGTCACGCAGATACTATCAGCATATATCGAAAGCTTTGAAACGTCCAAACACAACCTGGGAAAATACATCTTATACCAAACAGATTTTGCTTCAGGAGAAGCAATCATAGCAGATTACTATTTAAAACTATCATGAGAAAGCCTAAACCAAACGCGCTCCTCCTGCTACCGGTTATTATGTCCGCTGTTCTTCTGTCGTTCATAACTAAACACTACAGCGGAAGCGTCATTAGAAATAAGAACAAACGACCAAACATAATACTAATTATCACGGACGATCAAAGATGGGACGCTGTGGGTGCGATGGGAAATTCAATCATTGAAACACCAAACATGGATAGGTTGGCATCGCAGGGAATTTTATTTCGAAACGCATACGTCACCACCTCGATTTGTTGTGTAAGCCGGGCAAGCATATTAACCGGTCAATACGAGTCAAAGCACCACATTCATAACTTTCGTACTGACCTGGACGCTGGTTCACTGGAAAACTCCTATCCTGCTTTATTGAAACATGCCGGATACACAATGGCCTTTATCGGAAAGTTCGGGATCGGAACACACCCTCCCCGACAATTTTTTGATTTCTGGGTAAACACGGAGGAAGGCGGCCGAATGCAACCCAACTATGTTACAACAGACGAAAACGGGAAGAAGATTCACGATACCGACACTTTAGGCCATGCCATTGAAAAGTTTTTGGATCGCTTTGGCAATAAGAATCCGTTTTGCCTCTCGGTAAGTTTCAAGGCGCCGCACGAACAGGACGGCAATCCTCCCACATACGTCATTCAACCCCGGTACAAAGACTATTATAAAAATGTAACAATTCCGGAACCCGTAACCGCCGACCCAAAGTACTGGGATCGGTTTCCTAATTTTTTTCGAACAGACAGCAACTTTGCCAGAGCCCGTTGGAAAGGACTATTTGGAACGCCGGAGTTGTTTCAGCAAAACGTAAAAAATTACTATCGTCTAATAACGGGAGTAGATGACGTGATAGGACAAATGAAAAACAAGCTGGATGAATTAGGCATCGGCCAAAACACAATTATAATAGTAATGGGAGACAACGGAATGCTTTTGGGCGAACATGGCATAGAAGGCAAGTGGTATGGTTACGAAGAATCCATCCGGATTCCACTCCTCATTTACGATCCGCTTCTGCCCGATAAGATAAAACAACATAAAGCTTCGCAAATGGCCCTGAACATTGATATAGCTCCCACCATTCTGGCTATGGCAGGAGTTCCTGTTCCAAAAACGATGCAGGGAATTGACCTCATTAGTGTTCTTGAAAACAAGGCGCCCGAACGAAAAGATTTTTTTTACCAGTATTATTTTTTAGGCGGTGCGGAGTTACCGCGGGAAGAAGGAGTTGTGACAAAAGATTTTAAGTACATGAACTACATCGAACACAATTATGAAGAGCTGTTTGATATAGAGCATGACCCGCACGAAACCGAAAATTTGATAGATAATCCCGAATATCATTCTGAGCTAAAAAAAATCAGGCAGCGATATCAACAATTAGAAAGTGAATACGCAGTTCCAAGACAAGACTGGTTACACAAGAAAGATCAGGGATGAAATAGATCCGATTATCGACATCATTTTGTTTAAAGAATGGTCCGCCTGGAATTCGTTTTTTGGCTGTTGAAAGCTATAAGGCTGCTTTCTGCTTTGGATGAATTTAACTCGTTTAGTTTTTATGGATAAAATAGTAATGGATAAAAATGACAGTTGCTTTAATGCTGCCAAATTTATTTTCGTGATACTGCCTGTTTTGATACTGTTTTCAGCACAAGGGCAATCCATCAAAGAAGGAAGAAAAAACACGGAATGCAGTATAAAAGCAGAAGCATTAAAATGCGAAAATCAAAATGATCCGCTGGGGATTGATGCAGTTCAACCGAGATTGACTTGGGAATTGACAGCCCATGATAACGAACGAAACCAGTATCAGACAGCATTTCGCATACAGGTAGCCAGCAGCAAAGACCTGCTTCTATCCGGCAAGCCCGATCTTTGGGACAGCAACATAGTTGACACTTCTTTATCCAACAACATTCTGTATCAGGGCAAAAAACTCAAGTCCAAAACACCGTATTACTGGCGGGTGAAAGTGTGGGACAACTATCATATCACTTCACCGTGGAGCAAGATCGCTTTTTGGGAAATGGGATTACTCAATCCCTCCGACTGGAACGGAGATTGGATTGAAGAAGCGACTCTTCATCCTTTGAAGCAAAACGATTTATACAATAACGCTGCTCCTCTTTTTAGAAGGGATTTTCGTTCAACAAAGAAGATACAGAAGGCAAGGATGTATGTATCTGGCCTTGGTTATTATGAAGCTTATATCAACGGCAAGAAAGTTGGAAACAAACTTCTTGACCCAGGCTGGACTGATTATTCAAAGAGAATTTTATACAGTACTTACGACGTTACGCCTTATCTGACAAAAGGTGAAAATTGTGTGGGAATGCTATTGGGCAATGGCTGGTATAATCCACTACCTCTTAAAATGTGGGGCCGGATCAACATCAGAGAATCGCTACCCGTGGGCCAGCCAAAATTCATCATGCAGCTGGACATTGAATATATGGACGGAGACAAAACTCAAATTGTTTCAGATGAGAACTGGAAATGCACTTCAGGTCCCATTATTCAAAACAGCATTTACCTTGGTGAGACATGCGATGCCCGGAAAGAAATACCTGGCTGGAATGAATCGGGTTCAAATACAACTTTATGGGAAGCAGCAAAACGTGCTGCCCCACCTGCTGGAAAATTGCAATCGCCACAACAACCGCCTATTGTTGTCACAGATACTTTGCGGCCCGTTAACATCAAAAAAAATAACGGAAAATATATCGTTGATTTTGGAAGAAATTTCGCCGGTGTTATACGGATAAAATTAGAGGGTGAACCAGGTACCATTGTCAAGGTACGATATGGTGAGCTTTTGTACCCGGACGGATCATTAAATGTAATGACGAGTACAGCAGGACAAATAAAAAGGAAGGGCGTTGGTGGAGCAGGCGCTCCTGATACAGCTTATGCGAGAGACATTTTCATACTAAACGGGAAAGGAACAGAAACGTTTCAACCTCACTTCACTTTTCACGGGTTCCGTTATGCGGAAGTAACAGGATATCCGGGGACTTTACAGAAGAATGATATCGTGGGATTGCCCCTTTGCGCCAAGGTTCCTGATGTTGGTAAATTCTCATGCTCCGACTCTCTGATCAATAAAATACAGAATACCTGTCTCAACACGTTTAGAAGTAACTTGTTCAGTGTGCAGTCCGATTGTCCTCACAGGGAACGTTTCGGCTACGGCGGCGATATTGTAGCAACATGCGATGCTTTCATGATGAATTTTGATATGGCCGGCTTTTATCAAAAGACGGTTAACGACTTTGCTGATGAAGCACAACCCGATGGCGGCTTAACTGAAACGGCACCTTTTGTTGGCATTGCAGGTGATGGATTGAGCGGCAAATCGGGTCCAGTTGAATGGGGGGCCGTGCTTCCTGTTTTACTATGGAAGTTGCACCAATACTATGGAAGCATGGAGATCATTCGTGAAAACTATTCTGCTGCAAAAAATTGGGTTGATTTTATGCATCGTCATGCAAGGGAAAATATTATAAGTACAACCATTGGAGATCATGAGAGCATCGATCCAAAACTCACTGACTTAAGCGCCACGGCATTTTATTATTATAACACGAGCTTGTTATCAAAGTTTTCAAAGATGCTGGGCAGGCAAGAAGATTTCAACAAGTATGAAACTTTAAAAGACAGCATTAAAACCGCTTTTCTTCAAAAATTCTTTGATCCTTCCACCTGCAATATCGGCATTCACACAGCAGCAGCACAGGCTTATGGTTTATACTTCCAACTGATTCCTGACAGCGCCTTTGACCGAGTACTAACGGTAATGCTAAACGATATTTCCTTGAGCGATCATCATATTACATCCGGAATTTTTGGAACTAACTTTTTGATGGAAGTTTTAGGCCAAACCGGAAACAGCAGCATTGGATATAAAATGATAACACAGGAAACTTCTCCGGGCTGGGGTTATATGATCGCCAATGGAGCGACAACCCTTTGGGAACATTGGGCTCTCGATGAAAACACCTACTCACACAATCATCCCATGTTCGGATCGATAAGTAACTGGTTTTACAAATACATTGGAGGTATCGGCCCATGCGAAGATGCAGTTGGATATAACAAGATTGTGATAGAACCAGGAGGTATTAGAAATCTTCAATGGGCTAAAGCAAGCTATCATTCTGTTCTTGGCAAAATAAGTTCCAGTTGGAAGAAAAACGGATCAGGTTTCACTTTTGATGTCACCATTCCTGTTAATGCAACGGCTACCGTTTACTTACCTTCTTTCTTAAAAAATATCAGGGAAGGAAACATCCCGGTAGTCGGCAAAGTATCCCATTCTACTTTCACAAAGGATGATAAAACAGAAATTCAATTGGGATCAGGCACTTACCATTTCACTGCAACAATTTCACAATGATTGCAATTAAAATTTTTGAGCGGCATTCTAAAACACACAACCATCAATTATGGCAATTTATTCAAAAAACGTTTTTATAGTTCTTACTGCAGTCTTCTCTACACTTGGCGCAGCAAGTCAGATTGGCTTTGCCGCCTACTATACCAGCATCAATAAAGGGCAAGACTGGGAAGCGTATTCCCGAACCGGCAATCATGCCGACGTTGTCGTTAAACTTCCTAGTGCAGGAGGACAGCTTGTTTTTTGGAAAGGAAACAGCTATTTACCTTATTGGGAAACAAACAAAGGTCTTTGGAATTTTAGTGAAATCGTGCCGCGAAGTGGAAATGGCACCAGTAGCATGCCTGACAAAGCAAATGTGTATTCCCACGCGGAAATTATCCGTAGCGATTCGAATCAAATTGTTGTCCAATGGAGGTATTTATCAGAATTTGCAGAAGGCAATCCTCATAAGAACGTAAACCCTCACAATTTCGTTGAAGAACTCTTTACCATCACACCTGATGGCATGGTTAAACGCGAAGTAAAAACAGGCACTGAAAAAGCTGATGAATGGAACGACTCTGCCTGGAAAACCACGCAAGTTCTTCAACTCAACACAGGCGGCATTAAACAAATTAGTATCAGCAATCCTAAGCATTCCTTGCACAATACAACGGTTAGGGGAAACCGAAAAACAGGACCCGTTGTGATTCAACCAAACATTTGGTTCAGCTTTAATGAAGGTACTGGCGATATAATTCGTGAAACGACCAATGAAATTCAAGCAACCGTCCCCGGAAATAAAACGATCTGGAAAAAAGGAATCTCGGGCACAGCACTCGATTTTGATGGTTATAATACTGTAGTGTCGATTCCCAATGGCAAAGCCTCTGTTCAAGGAAACAATTTAACGTTGAGCGGTTGGATTGCTCTTGGCGCCTATCCATGGAATTGGGCTCCGCTTATACAGCAAGGTGATAATGATGGATATTTTTTGGGAATCGACAGTCACGGATATCCCGGGCTCATGTTGAAAATTGGTGCAAGATGGGAGAAGTTAATTGTTCCAAACAAACCACCATACAAAGATTCCAACCATCTGGCACTTTTTAAATGGTATAATCTCGCTGGCACGTATGATCGGGCAGATGGCCAGATGCGATTATATATAAACGGAAAGGAAGTGGCGCATAAAATCGCTGGCAAAAACGGCATTCACATTCCCAATGCCAATATTCGCATTGGGAAAGCAGGCATCATGAGGACACCAACAGAAGGAACGCATGATACCTATCCAAGCAATTTTGGAATCGATGGATTAATTGACGAAGCCCAGGTGTATGATGTGGCATTGACCAACCAGCAAATCGCTCAATCTTACACCAATTTTTACCCGGGAAAAACAATAGCCAATTCGCCGGACTTGCAAAAACGCAGATTCCCCCACCCTTCCACAAACGGAGAATTTAAGGCTATCTACACACATCTGCCCTATTATGAAACCTGGGAGAACATGTTCCGGTTCGGCAAGTATGCTGATGTAGTAGTTGGATTTGACGAAGTGCCAATAAAGTATGTTTTTTGGAGAGGCGTGAGCTATATCCCCATGATGGTAAATGAATCGGGCCAATGGTTTACCAACCAGTTTGATGAAACAGGTTTTACCAAAGAGGCGCCGGGCGACTGCGAACCCATGTCCGACAAAGGATGTTGGGATTCTCATGTAAGAATTATTGAGAACAGCCCTGCAAGGGTCGTTGTCAATTGGCGTTACCGCCTGGCCGATCCCAGTCATCACTGGGCAAATTATGATTCAGCAACCGGTTGGGGCGACATGTCCGATTGGGACTATTACATTTACCCCGATGGCGTGGCTTGTAAAGTAATGCGATGGTATTCGTCGAAACCAGAAGAATGGCACGAGTGGAATGAACAGATCGCCGTTTTAAGCGAGGGGCAACATCCTGAAGAGGTTTTAAAAAAGACACCGGTTATGACGCTCGTTGATACAAACGGAAAATCAGTAAACTATAATTGGAACCCTAATCCGCCGAAACCTAACTTTAAAAGCAGTTTGATCCAACAACTCCATTTGACCGGTAAATACGATCCTTATGGCATTCAAAATTTTAATGGTGGAAATATTTACGAAGGCGAACGAACCTGGTATTCTGTTTTCCCAAGCTGGAACCACTGGCCCACAGCGCAAATCAATTCTTCAGGGAGAAATGCCAGTTTCCCCGACAGGGCATCGCACAGTTCTATTTCCCATTTGAACTGGCCCTTATACGATGAGAAAAATGGCAAAGCGGCTTACCAGGAAAAATTACTGATGGAAGGAATGACGGATCAACCGGCTGATTCGCTCGTTGACCTTGCCCGGTCGTGGCTGAACGCACCTGAGATTCGAAATATATCAGGTGGAACCAGTGATGGATACAATGCAGCTCACAGAGCTTACCGATTCAGCTTAAACAATAGCTCCTTGGAATTTCAAATCGCTGCCACCAGCAAAAGCCCAATCCATAATCTTTGTTTTGAAATAAAAAACTGGAACAGCAAAACGGCAAAAGCCGATTTGAAAATAAATGGCGACCCGGTAAAACAAGGACCCGACTTCAGACAAGGAGTGGTTATTGATACCGACGGCACCTACACTTTGCTTATATGGGTAGGAATGGATGCCAAATCAGAACAAAGTTTCGAGATATCAAAAATGCAATAATTGGTAAAGCGTTTAAGGAAGAAAATACTGCTTCTTTATTTCTCTGTTTCCAACTATAAAGACTCGCTTTTTAAATCAGTTCAATTATCTGAACGAACTCTTTCAGACAACAACCTGGCAGCAGCCGAATCGCACTTGTGCGCATACGAGGCGACCTTTTGCTGATACTCTTTCTTAAATGCAAGATTATGCACTTCAAAAGGATCTTCCTTTAGATTGTATAGTTCAACGAAGTCAGGATGATCTTCATATCGTATAAATTTCCAGGTATCGTCCCTGTAACATTCATTTTTAGGAAGTAAAGGATTGCCCTCCAGCCTGTGTTCGCAAAAAATGCTGTTGCGCCAGTTTTGAGGATCTCCGTTATAAAAAGCAGTAAGACTTTCTCCCTGATATCTTTCCGGAATGACAACGCCGGCAAGTTGAAGAATTGTTGGAGGAATATCAACATTGAGAGTCATTTCGTCAAACATCTTCCCGCGAGAAGATTTCGGTTGCCTTGGATCATAAATGATCATTGGTACGCGGAGCGATCGCTCGTACATCAACCACTTGCCGGCATAACCCTTCTCACCCAAAAACAATCCATTATCTCCCATGAAAATAATGACCGTATTATCAGCCAGTCCCTGCTCCTTCAATGTTTTTTCTATGCGTCCAATCACACTATCCACTCCACTGATCATTCTGTAATATCCCTTCACCATTCGCTGATATTTTTCAGCTGAATCATACCGCCAGTACCACCTTGTTCTGTTCATGGTTTTTTTCAAAAATTCCGGTTGTGCATTAAAGTAAGAAGGATCTGATACAGGGGGATCAGGAATACTTATGTTATTATACAAACTATCGCAGTAAGAAGGCCAGAAATACTGCTCTTTTGAATCATCATCTGCATGCGGCGACCAAAAAGAAAGGGAAAGACAGAATGGTTGGTCTTTATGCGATTTTATAAAATCAATGGCGTAGTTACCATTGATATCTGCTAAATGAATTTTTTTTCCGTCGATTACCTTTATGTAGGGCCATGCTGTATTCTTACTAACGTTAAACATGGAATCTTCAATACCGGCGTTCACCTTTACACCAAACTTACCAACGAAGCCTGTTGCATACCCTGCCTTTCGCAGCAAGTAAGGATAACTTTCAAACATGTACTCATCATGCAATTTTGGTTTTCCAAACGTATAATCGTGGGTTCGTTCATACAGGCCCGTAAACAATGTAGCCCTACTGGCTGCACAAACCGGTGTTGTTACAAAAGCATTTTTGAAATAAAGACCTGATGCAGCCAACTGGTCCATGTTGGGAGTGTGTATGATCTTGTTTCCAGCAAAGCCAAGCGCATCCCATCTTTGATCGTCGGTAAGAATAAAAATAATGTTTGGCCTTTTTGTAGTAGTCGTCGCGTTTATTCGTTGATCATCACAACCATTCCGGGTTAAAGATGCCAAACACAGAATTAAAGCCGAGCTTATCGAAAATAGCTTATTCATTTTGATTGGTAGAATCAGAGCCTGTCATGTTTTATCATACATCTCTGTGTCCTTATACTGGTGCTCAAGTTGCCGAAGTTGCTGTTTCAATTTTTCGCGGATTTTTTTATACCTGCTATCGTTGTAAACATTATGAAGTTCATCCTTGTCTTTTAATAGATCATAGAGTTCCCACTCTTTGTTTTCATAAAACCAAATCAGTTTGTACCGGTCCGTTCTAATGCCTACATGTTTGGCCACATTATGTTCACCTCCCGAATCATAGTAATGATAATAAACCCCTTTCCTCCAATTGGCCGGTCGTTTTCCCTTGAGCAAAGGAAGCAGACTTTCTCCCTGCATTTCGGACGGAATTTTCACGTTTGCTGCATCAAGCAAGGTCTCTGCGATATCAATATTCATCACCAGATTGTTGTTCACTGTCGCCGGCTTTATCGCCCCGGGCCACCTGATGATGAGAGGAGTTTTAAAAGACTGTTCATACATAAATCTTTTATCAAACCATCCATGTTCGCCCAGGTAAAATCCCTGGTCGGAAGAATAGATAACGATGGTATTTTTTTCCAGTCCATTCTGCTTCAGGTAATCACTGATTCGTCCAACATTATCATCCACCGATTGAATGCATCTCAAATAATCCTTTATGTACCGTTCAAACTTCCAGAGGGCAAGTTGCTTTCCTGTTAAGCCACTTTTTTTGAAAGCATCGTTTTGCGGAGTATAAACGTCTTCAAATTGTTTTTGCTCCTCCGGTGTAAGTCGTGCAAATATTGACTTCCAGTATTCATCCAATCTCTGATAGGGTTCATGCACTTCAAAATTTTCTTTGAGGTCATAATTCGGGGCGAGCCACTCGTCCACTCTCATCTTTTGTTCATGTGCTGCTTTTGTGCGGGTACTATAATCGTCAAAAAATGTGGAGGGAAGGGGAAAGTGAGTTGAATCGAACTCGTGTAAATACTTAAGGGCTGGCATCCACTGCCGGTGTGGAGCTTTGTTCCAGATCAACACACAAAACGGCCTGTTTTTGTCCCGCTTGTCCAGCCAGTTCAAAGCAAAGTCCATAGTCAAATCAGTAACATATCCGTTCACTTTACCCTTCACTCCATTGTCTATAAAATCGGGATTATAATAATCGCCTTGTCCGGGAAGAATATTCCAATAATCAAAGCCGGTCGGATCGGATATGAGGTGCCATTTACCTATCATTGCTGTTTGATATCCGGCGCTGTGCAAAAGTTTTGGGAACGTCACTTGCGAGCCATCAAAAACGAGGTCGCGGTTACCTTCTATGCCATTTAAGTGACTATATTTTCCCGTTAGAAAAGAAGCGCGGCTGGGTGCACACAGGGAGTTGTTGACAAAAGCATTCCTGAACAGGATCCCTTCCTTCGCCAGCCTGTCAATATTGGGAGTATGATTCAAACCAAAACCATACGAACTTATTGCCTGGTAAGCATGGTCATCGCTCATAACAAAAACGATGTTAGGGCGTTGCTGCGCCTTCACTGCAAACGGAGTTAAAAAACCAAGGAAGAGAACTATGACTCTTTTCATGCCTGATATTTTGAAAACAAACAATAACAAACTCACAGGGTTGATCTCGCGCCCGAATTTTCTAACCCTTCAAAATGAAATAGAATAAAACTTCGCCTTTTCAAAATTAGATGCACCTGTTGGCAGAACTAATCTTAAAATATCAATGTATTTACAATAATTACCTTCCTTTTATAGATAGTCGCGTGGAGAACTATATTTATCATCTGCAACTATTTTTTATTAACGGCCGGTCCAATGCGGGGTTGCTTGTCAATGTTCGATGACAGACTTGAGGCACCTTCCAACAGGAGTTTCAATAGTTGTAATTGCGCATATCCTGACAATGCAACCACGGCCTTTTAATTGGCTATTATGATGAAACGTCTTTTTTTCCTTGCTTTTTCTTCCACCCATTTTATCGCTTTTAGCCAGGATGGTGGTATCACAAGCGGGTCAGACGGCCTACATGGCTATATCAGTTTTAATTCAACAAAACCTTCACTGGAATACGGAGCGGGAATTAGTTTTTATTCTGCGGTATGGCCTCTTGTTCATAAGCCATACGCTGATTTCCAGATTGGGCTTCCCGGAACCTGGGTCATTCCTGAAAACTCCGGTGTTGATTTTCCTTTGTGCCCGGAAGGTACCCTGGCGCGTAGCTGGCCAAAACGGGGTCCAACTTGGGGCAGCGTTTTCCAGACTATCGAGGGAGGTTTGGGTTATTGGGCCGGCAACAGGTTTCGATACGGACCTCCAAAGTTTAGTATGAATGGCACGCCGAGTTGTTATGATCTTGAAATCGGTTCGCCGGGCTGGTCATTCTTCTACAGTGATACGGCCCTTGCCGATAACACCATGGGGATCGCGCAGCTGAGTAACCGTATTCTTGTTCCGCCTGACGGATTCACTTTCATCAATAATCCGGACGGGAAACTCCTGGGTTATGCGTGGATGGCTTTAAGTTTTATGGATTCAAAACCGGGACCTCCGCCAACTGGTGATCAAAGCTGGACCTTGTTTCTAAACTCGATAAACTTTAAGGGACCTGTCGCCTATTATATTCCTGAAACGTGGAGTAAAATCTCAAAAGACTATAAAGCAGATTATGGACGCGGGCTTGACGCAAGGCCAGGTATTATGGGTGGCGGCGCCATGGAGATTAATACCGTGCCCAGGATGGATGAAAAAACATCGGGTGACACTACGTTCTTTAAGATACCACAGTTGTTCTTCCCTGTCGACAACCTGGATAGAAGTGTATTGGTAAGGGACGTAAAATACTATTCAAAAAAAGCACTTTACGACTCATTTAAAGAATGGAAAGCCGGCCGCAATGACTGCAGTGGGGCTTTTGACAAGCGTGGAACATGGGAACCGGAATTGTCAACCAAAATGCCAGTCTTCGATCAGAAGGGAACAATGTTATCGGGTATGGAAAACATTTTCACTACGAAAATATTTTCTGACAACGTATTTGGAATTCAGTGGAAGAATAATGCCCTCACTGGCAAAGGAGAGTTTCCTCAATATTTTATACAGGTGGGCAATGGCCCAAGGGTGCCCGTCTCTGAATCAGTCGTCCCCACTGAACTTAAAAATTCCGATTTTAAACTAGCTGAATGGGGCACACCCTATACCTCACGGAAGTCAGGTTCGTGGACTTCGCCCGGCCCTGCCTCAAAACCAATTGAAGTGAAATTGGCTGATGGCTCAACGGTTACCTATTGCTGGTACCGTTTTATTGACCAGCCATCCCTGCAACAATTTCACTGGAGCAAAAAAGAAAAAGAAAAACTGCAGGCTTTCGTTGAAAAAATACAACGTGAATGGCTTATCAACAAAAACTACATGGCTCCACCAAAAGAAGGTGAATTGGTTTCCCTGGATCCTGCGCTTCTAGTTCAACCGCCTCCTGGTTTGGAGGTTGGTTATGTACCAATTGTCATTGGTCAGAAATAGAGTTAATTGATGAAAAAGCATTCATCAAAATTTGCAATAACGGCGGACAAACCGATGCAAAAAAGATCGTTAAGCTAATTTAGTTTGAAGTCTGTTGAAGATCATTGCAACTCCCTTTTGCAAAATTTCTTAACCTCCGCAAGCATAAGAAAGTCTGAAAAAAGCCTGAAGAAAATTATTTGCTGTATTTTTCAATAAAGGGCAAATATTTATTGTACATCCCTTTTGAAACTTCAATAGGATTGCCTGTAGTCTTTGTGGCAAAACTGTTTGTTTGGCTTGACCAGTTTTTTTCCCACTGGCAGGACGATTCTAAAAATGGAGACCTGTCCCAATTTGTATTTTTCTTTATTGCTGTTTCCACCTCATCAAAAAATTTATTCCACCGAACCAAGTGATAATTGGTAAACATTCCTGCCCACTGCTTGTAAGCATAGTTATTCAAATCATCGTACTGTCCTTCCGTACATTTCTCTCCCCAAAGCGTTATAATATTCCTTGCATTCCAATCGTACAATCTTTTTTCCTGTGGCGTATCTCCCCATTTTTTTGCACTTTCCGTCCATGTCCCGAGCAAGTATTCCTTCCGGGTTGACAGCAAAGCATCAAAATCTTTGATCAGCCCAATAAATTGAGTTTTGATTTGAAGGAATTTGTTTAGATCCTTTTTTTCATAAGCGTCTTTCAATTCAGTTATCCAATAATAACCCAAAGGACTTAAGAACTGGCGGGTGAGATTCACTACATCAAACCGATACGTTTCCAAATTTTTGAATTGACTGGAACATGCAAGTAAATGATTCAAAGCATTTCCTAAGAGTTTAGTATCGTAATCAGGAATGGGGCTGGTGCGGTAAGCTAACTTCGGATCATAAAACCCCGGACGTTCACACAAAAATGTACCCGTTTGTTTGTTGGAGTTGTAAACCGTTTGCAGCATTCCTTCCCAGGCTTTAACGGCGTTTTCGTTTTTCTTTCCGTACCGGTCTTCAACATAAGTTTCCAGCCATTGTTTTGCATCGGGCACCTCTTTTTGCCAGACCATATCCATAACAAACTCCTGCACGACGGGATCATTTCCAAAATACTCCATGGCCATTCCAATACCTGAAAATTTTCCCTTGTCGTTACTTTCTAAAACGTCCTTAAGATTTTTAGACATATCCTCAAGCCTGCCGCTCATACTCGTTCTGCCACCAAAGTTTTGTAAGACATTCCATATCCAGGGCTTGCCATAGAATGATGACTGCTGTTTCCACACTGGATGCACTTCTCCATATAGATCGAGAATGATCATTTTATCGTCCGGCACAGCGCCGAGCAATGCTTTTATTTGAGGCTCTTTCCAAAAATTTCCAATGTTGTAATATAAAAACCAGGCTTGCATTACCCACACAGCTTTAGGATCGGCCTTTGCCATTGAGTTATAAACCGACCTGCTCATATTTGCTAAGAACTGCGGGTCGTCATTGTCCGGATTTACTTCATTAAAACAATCGGCGGAGTAGTAATGATCTGTTCCATACAACTGCGTTTGCTTTTCGATAAACATCTTTCCAATTCGCTGAAACAAATCATCGGAAGGATCCAAAAACCAGGTTCCGCCAAAACCGGCAGACCAGTTCCCTGTCTTGTGAAGCTTCGCATTCGGATATATTTTTTTCAACGATTCCGGCACGTGCCCGGTAAACGCTTGTAGTATTGGAGTCATTCCAAAATCCCGCTCTCTTTTCAATATTTTTTGTTCGAGTAGCTTATGTTTTTCAATCCATGATTTTGGCAAGGGTTCTCCCAGACCGTCTATGTTTCCCATCCATGACCAGGGCAAATAAGCAGGACCTACGAGGAAACTATCAATTTGTTGCTGGCTAAGTCCCAGTTCTTTGTACACTTCGCTCCAAACCGCCTCCTGGCCCGTGATGGCCAAAGGAAGATTGACTCCATTCATTGCCATCCAATCTATTTGGCGTTCCCATTCTTTCCAATCCCACCAGGCCATCGTATAACTGAATGTGCAGACATTAAAGAAATACCGGTCATTGAATTTTGTTTCAACGGTTTCCGCGGAAGCTGGCAATGGCAATTTTTCTGGGAAGCTGATGTGCTTATCAATAATGCTAAACTGTGAATGGCAATACTTTTTTAAGTACCAATTTAGTCCGGAAGCCAAGCAAATTCCATTGTTACCCTTGATCAAGATTTTGTTGCCTGAAGTGGAAATTTCAAAAAAATCTTTGGTGGTATTTTTTTTTTCGAGCTTGAAGACAAAATCTTTGGAGTGACCTTCCACTACTCTTTTTGCAAGATCGTAAACGCTTTGAAGTTCCGTGGTGTTTTTATCTGTTGAATTTGGAGTTTTATCAGAACCCGCACAATTCATTGAAACAAGAATAGCCAACAGAATTAAGAAAAAAGAAAGCTTCATAAAAAAGGAATGATATGTTTGAATCTATTACTTTACAACTACTCTCACGTTTGCCCAGTCAGCGGCCACATTTTTTCCTTCAGCCATGAGAAGAATATCTTTCACGCCTCTAACGTCTATATCGACAGGCACTTTTTCACCCTTACCAATTTTTTTACTGTCAAATAAAACCTGTCCTCCAAAATAATCGCCGTTGTAAATTTTAAAACTGACTTTCTCGTCTCCTTTGTATCCATCATCCACTCCGACGATTGCCTGCAGCCTGTCCGCTTTGTTATTTAGTTTGTACATGATTCTTGAAGCACTAATGCATGCCAACCCTTTCTGAAACTTTTGTCCTGCTATTGAAATTGACCCGCCATAAACACTTCTATCCAATTTCGGATGATCACCCTGTTTCATCACGTAGTACAGATCACTCAACCAGGTTGTTCCTGATTTTGTGACCGCGTACTTGTCAAAAGGCACCGGTGTTGGTCCGGGAATAAGCCGGCCGCCAGGAGTGCCCACCTTTATGACAACATGTTCATATTGCTTTAGATTCTTTGCCACGAATTCGTTTTTGAAGTATCCCAGAACCTGTTCCTGCCAAAGATCTCTTACTTTTTGATTTCCACTAAATCCGATTTGATTCCAATGAATCGTAACATCGGAATTCTTTTCAGCTGTATTGAGCAGTAAAACAGCCGTCGTACCGTCCGATAGAGGTTTGTTATAAACTTGCTGAGTTCCATTGTCATAAACTCTATAACCCTGGAAACCTCTTGTATCCTGATCCAGGGCAATCAATTCTTTTGCGGTCAGTATTTTTCGAACAGAGTCGGGCATTGTGCGCAAATCGTTTCCTGCCATAAGAGGAGCTGCTAAAATGCACCACAGACTAAAATGCAAACGGTCTTGCAGTGAATTTTTCAAATTGCCCACTTCAAGCATATCAGGGTCGTTCCAATGCCCCGGCCCAGCAAATTGCCATAGGCCGTTAAAAGCCGAATCAATAACCTGGCTTCCACCTGTGCTACTGGCACAGTATAATACGGATTCCATATTGGGCCTTATATCATAAGAGGTTCTCCAGAGCTGCGCAAATTTTCTGGCACCCCATGCCCACGATCCATTGCCAAAATCTGATACGCTGAGTATCATTGGGCGACCTGATTTTTCAATCGCCTTGCGATAGGTTTCGAGATCCACTTCACTAGAACGATGATTTCTTTCAGCATAACATCCATCCAGCTTCACATAATCTACACCCCAGCAAGCAAAGGTTTGCATGTCCTGTTCTTCGTGCCCATAGCTCCCCGGTAGCTTCTGGCAGGTCAGATTTCCGCGGCATTCATAAATTCCAAATTTCAGCCCTTTACCGTGTATGTAGTTTGCAAGTGACTTCATTCCACTGGGAAACTTCTTCGGATCACCATAGAGCTCGCCATTGGAGTTGCGTTGCTCAGCCATCCAGCCATCGTCTAATACCAAGTATATATACCCGGCCTCCCTCATTCCTGAACTGACAAGTGCATCTGCGATTTCCCTGATTTTTTTCTCATTGATATCTGTCTCGAAAGCATTCCAGCTGTTCCAACCCATAGGTGGCGTAAGCGCAAGTCCCCCAGTCTGTCCCGAGGTGCGGGAAAATATTCCTGAAAGGAAATAACAAAACAGTACCCGTATTAAAACATAAATGAGCCTTCTCTTTTTCAAATCCGATTTTTAAAAAGATTGAAACCTGTCAACACAGCTTAACGGGCCACTTAACCTCGATCCGCCCGGTTCAGTCCTAGGTACCCCTTTGCTTGCCCTCATCCCGCATTTGTTCCCAAAGTGAGGACATCGTCCTGCCCATCCGTTTGACTCGTCTCTTTTTTTTCTTTGCCAGGTCGTGTTGCTGACCGGGATCTTTTTCCAGATTATACAATTCGAAATTCACCGGATGATACCGGAAAAACCAATCGTCCAGTTTCACTGAGTCGGCCTTTTTTGGTAACCATCCGATTAAAGCATATTGACCCGACCTCATTTCCATCTGAGGCATTCTGAAATAGGTATCCTCATAATGTGCATAGCACCAAACTACAGGTTCTTTTCTCTTAACATTTTTGTTCAGGAAGGCGTTAAAGTTCGCCACCCCGTCATAAGTAACATCTTTGGGCAAATCAACGCCGGTAAGTTCGGCCATTGTAGGGAACAAATCTGTACCGTCGAATAACTTATCACTTGTCGTTCCGGGTTGAATCAAACCGGGAAACCTTACAATTCCGGGTACCCGGTGTCCACCTTCGTAAACATACCGTTTCATCCCGCGGTAGGCTCCCGGACTTCCAAAGCACTTGTCCCTGATAGGATCATCCCATTCTCCTTTCGACTCTTCGAAGGTGACCGGGGTCTCCGGGCCGTTGTCGCTGGTAAAAAATACAATGGTGTTGTCGCGCAAACCTAAATCATCAATTGTTTTCATCAATTTTCCGAACGCGTTATCAAGCTGGGACACTGTCCCATAATACTCTTTTTTGTACTGGGAAATGCTCCGTTGAGGCCTGGTCACGTATCCGTAGTTGATCTTTTTCTCCAAAGAATCTACCCCGCTTGTAGAATACACATCACTGTAACTTGATGGAGGCGAAATGGGAGTATGTGGCTCATGAGAGGCAATGTAAAGAAAGAAAGGTTTGCCTTTATCTCTCTTTTCGGTCAGCCACCTTTTGGCCTCGTCAACGATAACATCACAATACCAGCCATTAACCTGGCCAACCGGAATGCCATTCCTTATAAAACCCTTTGTGTTAGCAGGACCATCGAAAGCATTGTGTGTGGTGCCCATCCAGTAATCGAAGCCTTGTTCCGATGGACCTGGTTGATTCTTTTTATTTTTTTCGAGTTGCGACAAATGCCATTTACCGAAAAAACAGGTTTGGTAACCCCTGGTCTTCAAAAGCTCAGCAAGAGTAACTTCACGCGATTTTAAGTAAGTATTCCCGCCTAATATATAATAGAATCCAAGCCTGTAAGGATTTCGGCCCGTAAGCAGGCCGGCACGGGAAGGAGAACAAACGGTGGCTGCCGAATGACAATCCGTAAGCCTGACTCCCTCTTTCGCAAACTCATCGATGTTGGGTGTTTTAATGATTGAATTACCGTAACAACCCGGGTCGCCATACCCAAGATCATCCGCAAGAAAAACAATAATATTCGGAGTGGCAGAAGTCGGGGAATGCTCCTGGCACTCACCAACAATGAAATTAAAAAAAACGAATAGCAGCAAAACCAGAAAACTTTTGCACTCACTCTTTGTCATCTTACGTTATTATGAAATAAAATGTGCGCCGTGCCGTTTGTGTCTTTCAAAAGCCAGCTCGCCTAGATTCGGTAAACTTTGTAAGAACGTTCTTCAAAAACACAATCTCAAACTTCACCTGCCTCAATCAATTGAACATCTGCCTTCATCGGAATACCTCTTCTTGCCGCAAGCAAGACCTCATTTCAAAATTAATTCCATGAATTACAACAACTAAACGTCAAATACCTTTCTTTATACCATAATTATCCATGAAGGCTCCGCTGTTTTCCGGACAGCATACAATAGAAAATTCCAAACAGCCAGCTACGACCGAATCACCGTCTTATTATAAAATGCCGAACGAATCATCACCACAGAGGTAATGAGAATAATAACAAATACAACCCATCTCAAAATACCTAAGGGTAGCGATTTGACAATGACGGCCGCCACGAGGACTGCGATGGTTCCTGCAACAGCCATGCTGATAGACGCTTTTCGGTTGTAAGCGCCTTCCTTTATAAACCTGGCAGAAGCCGGAGGCATCAGAAATGCGCAAGATCCCATCATGATCGGAAAAGCTACCCTTGGCGACATACCAAGCGAAAAGACAAGGACCATACAGGGAGCATACAATCCTATGCCGGCAGTATTCAACGCGCCAAGTAAGGCATTAATAGATACAGCCAAAATCAGTCGTCCACCGGATAAACCAGTGCTGTCTCCGCCGCCTTGAATCCAACCGAGCCTGTTGGCAAGCATAAAAAAGGCTGCAACCAACAGCGCAATGCCAACGACGATTCTCACCCTCTTCTCTGAAAATCGTGAAACAACTGAAGCTCCAAACACGCCTCCAATTGTTGCCGACAAAAGCATAAGCAACAGTGTAACAGGATCTACTTTTACGATCTTGATAAATAAAATAGCTTCGATTAAAACAGGAATAGTATTGGAAACATTAATGGTCCCCGGAATGATCCTGTCTTCCGTTTGCCTCGTGAATTTTAATAACGCTATTTGGGGTGCAAAAGATCCGATGCCGAGCACGTCAAAGAAATTAACCAAAAAACCAATCACAGCCGTTTTAATCCAACTTGATTTTTCAAGACCATTTTTGTGATGAATAAAATCCCGGGTCAGCAAAAAGGCAAACCAACTCGCAAGGCCAATAAGTGATATCCAAATGAACTGAATCAAGGTCATTATCGATTGTTTTCAAATTAAAAGCAACATAATACCACCGACATTGAAAGAATCTTCATTCAGATATTTTTCGGTAGACGTCTATCTCATATATCGACCAATTGTACGTTGGATCGATGCCAGTCTGAGTGATTCTTATATAACGACCTTTAGCCGTAGGAAAACTAATGTCCGTAATGCCCAGCTTTCCTCGTCCTGTAGCAACGGGACGGCACCAGCTTTTTCCGTCAATAGAAACGGTTACAGCATATTCCTTCGGCGAGTCCCAAAGGGCCCAGGTGTTGTCGAGCCTTATTTTATCGAATGTTTCCACTCTTTTCATGTCGACAGTAAACCATTGCCCGGGATATTGCTTTCTTGTCATATCTCTCCATCCCGCCCAATGATCACCATCAATAGCATTGGCGGCCGATACATCCACAGGAATTTTATCACCACTGAAAAGAAAAAAGCTGTCTTTTACAGATGCTGATGCTGTCCAGTTTTTTTTATCCAGTTTTATTTCTTTCGTCGAGCCCTTCACCACTGGTTTAGGAGACGTCAGCTCCAAAGTTCCTGATGCAGAAAACTCCCAAGTTCCTGGAGGCACTTTGAATTTTATGTAGTCGGCGTCTTCGCCTCCCCACGATACGTTCTTTACCAAACCTTTAAACGACCCGTTCCATATTTCACCGCCATTAACCTTTATTGATTTCAATTTCGAAAAAGAACTGTTAGGAATTCCGACAATGGCAATCGTATTTAATGGAGAAGTAAGCTTGAGAGAATATCTGGCACTTGTTTTGTTGATGTTGACTTTTATGCTTCCATGAATGGTGGGCACCACTACTCTAATAAACTTCAGAAAGGCTTCCTTAGGAAAAACATGATAGACCTTCCATCCCGGTTCTTCCGGTGAAACGCCTGCTATAGTTTGCGAAAGAAGTAACACGGGAGGATTCCATCCGTGATTTAGTGAAGAAGCGTCATCGAAAGCATTTTTCCTGGAAGCCCACCAGCGGTCATAATGCTCCCATAACGTTGTAAAGCTACACGGGATCATTGTTTCATAACGGTTGTACATGCGTATCAAAGCATATTCCTGTTTTCCCATTTTGCATAATGCTTCAAACACCCACCGGTCAAAGAAGCAGCTGGCATTTTTATATTTCGTCAGCACATTTTTATAGATGGCTTCCCATTTCGCTGGTTCAGCCAATCCTGCATTAACAGCCATTGCATTCGCCCTGTCGTCCGGCGTGTTTACCTGGTCCGACATATAATAGCCGCCTTTCCAAAACCGATCGTTAAAAGAACTTTTAATCGAATCCAGCTTAAAATTAATTGCAGTAGTATCAGCATCGTGTTTGGTTAGCAATGCAATGTTCTTAAGCGTGTTCAAATCGATATACATGAAGCATGTTTCAATAACCGCATTATCTTTTATTTCCTTTCCCCAATCGAACCACTGATTTTTATTTCCCGGTTTATAGATATTAAAAAGAAAATTTTTCGTTGACTCATACACGGAAGCAATGGACTGGAGATCGTCTGTATGCATGTAGTAAAACCATAAGCCATACTTACCGAGAAATTCCAGTTGTTGTCCAGGATAAAAACCGGCTTTCAGCGGTCTTAGCACAAGGTCCTTACACAACTTGTACGATAAAGTATCAAATGCATAAAAACATTGGTCGAGTTCCGGCGTGCCGTCGCCCCAAAATCCAACTCTTTCCCTGTCCGGACAATCATAAAAATGATCCCGCATGCACAGATAACCGGTTCTTGCTCCTTTTTTCCAGAGAGTCGTATAACCATTGTCGTTACATTCAAATGAACCGGCGAAGGTTGTGTTAAATCCCGTCTCGCGATATCTCACGGCTTGCACTTCCACTCCTGCCGGTATGGTATAAACAGCTCCTTCTCCACTTATCCAATTCTTCGCTTCATAACTATGCGTGCCTGGTTGCGTCACAGCTTCCTCCGTTTTAGTAAGAAATAAAACCAGCGGATTGCTGGAGTTAAAACTGATCAAATTGTTTCCCTGACTTTTTACCTGTATCCATGGTTGAAACTGGCAATTGTACGGCATCTGGCACACCAGCTTCCATGGTTTGTCTTCGGAATGAGGAAGGTCTTTTGATAAATACACATAATCTTTTAGCCCGTAGTCTTTAATGTAACCTTTACTCATTATCCCATGATTTTGCGCTGAACCATTTTGTGCTTTAAGTCTGGAAAATGAGGTGAGCAACATCACAACTACAACAAATGAAAATTTACGAAATGCCATTACTTAATATTTAAGACAAGGTTTTTGAGTAGATGCAATCCTAAACGCACTATTCAATCATATCATGCAAGCTTTCAGAATTTTTTATCGTGTCCGGATTTTTTCGCCCTGCCGTTTTCCTCCTTCATAAATTCTTTAATCCTTCCCGACTTATTCCTTTCTTTGAATGCCAGATAAGCCGGATCATTTGTCATTTGCATTACTTCCTGCATTTTGTTACGAAACCTTTTTATTTCCGAACCATAGTGTGGATCATCTATGAGGTTATACAGGGCATTTGGATCATTTTTGAAATCATAAAACTCCTCAGGTACTCTATACTTGTAAAGCTCAGCCCGCTGGGCTATGTAAGGATCCGTTTTGGCTGCTTCAACCATGGCTTGCCATGTGAGCCCCGACGTTGCATCCCCGGTCATTGCTAATTTTCCATCCGACCAGAAATTGTAGATGTAACCGAAATTTTTATCCTGAAGGCATCGCATAGGATAGCGGATTTTTGCAAAGATTTGATAGAAGGTTGTGTAAACATAGGTTCTATCAGTTTGCTTTTTACCAAAAAGTAAAGGCAAGTAACTGCGACCGTCCATGTGAGAAACCTTAGGAAGATTTAGCGCATCAAGAACAGTGGGCATGAGGTCAATTCCGGGAATTAAATGAGTGGAATCGATAGAACCGGATTTGATTTTGTTTGGCCATTTTATTATCAATGGTGTCCTGTTGCTATTAAAGTAACATTGAGATTTTGAAAAGGGAAACGCCGCACCATGGTCACTCAAAAAGATCACCAGCGTATTGTCTGCCATTCCGCTTTCCTTCAAAGCATCCAACACCGCTCCAATACTTTGGTCGGCTCTGTACACCGATCCGTAATACTGTGCAAGTTCTTTTCTAACATTTGGAATGTCGGGAAGATATTCCGGTACGTAAATTTCTTTCGGAGTAAACTGCCGGGTCAATGGTGGCCGTTTGGTTCCAAATTCAGCAGTGTCATCAGCACTGCCTGCAAAAGGCCGGTGCGGATCCTGAGAATTTGCAAGCAGAAAAAAAGGTTTGTTCTCATCCCTCGCCCTTTGGAAAAACCTTGCCGAATAGTCGTGAAAGAACTTAGGATTACGACCAAAGCTATTTCGCCACACCGAATCTTTTTCTGTTATAAACGGAATATAATCCCAGCAAAATTTTTCAACCGGCTGCAGGTGAATTTCTTTTCCCAATATTCCATTGATATAACCCGCTCTTCTCAATAGCTCTGAAAGAGTTGGCACATCTTCGTTAATCGGTTCGAAACCTTCAGCACCGTTATTGTGTGGATAACGGCCTGTTAGAAGACTTTCCCTGCATGGTTGGCACACGGCTGTATTTACAAAAGCATAAGCAAACTTCATCCCTTCTCCGGCAAGTTTGTCAATGTTTGGAGTAATATTTGGAATCGTACAACCAAAAACTCCAACCGAATTATAGGCCATATCATCAACTGTTAAAATAAGGATGTTGGGCATGGCTTTTTTTGGTAGAGCAATTGTTTTCTTTCTAAAGCCACTGCCAACTGAAACAGCAAGGAGTGTCGCCAAAAAGAAAAAAGCGGAGATTAGATTTTTTTTAGGTATGTGATGCATTTGATATGGTAAACATTTTGGATCAGTGGAATATATTCCGATTGAAAAATATTAACCTTTAGTTTTTCATTTCGAATAGTTTTGCTATTCACTGGTATTTAATAATGTTCAGCGGAATTCACGGTCCGTACTCAACCATTTAATAGTAAGACGTTTGCGATTGTTAAGTGGGGCTTGACCTGATGTTCCTACGACTTAAGGATTATTTTAATTTCCGGTAACTTCCAGAGTAAATTCCTGGGTTGCGGTATACTGAATCCATACCACCAGGCTTTGCTTATCGCCATTATCGACCAAACCACTTCTGAATAATTGCGGCGACATTTTTTTTCCATTGATCTTGATTTCAGGATCTCCATATTTCCAATCAGAATAAACCAACGATAGATTTTGAACAGGAGTCGTTTTACCGGCCCGGACTCTGTAGCGATTGCTCCTATTGGCTGTTTGATCTTCAATGTAGGATTTCTGTGACTTATCATACCTTACTTCATTGTTATCGGACCGCACAATCAACGGATGGTTGTTCCACGATTTCGAAAGAAAGATCAGATCGTCAATTGACCTGTCATTCATTCCATAAAGTCCATCCCACCAACTCCTCGTGGCATTGTGATGAATAACCGGATCGGAAACGGGAAAAGTAATAAAATGAGCGGGTCTGTCAGTTGCCACGCTGGTAATACCGTCACTATGTGCCTGTCCAACCGGCCAGTGAACACAAACGCCCGGTTTTTTGTAATCAAGTATATTTTTGTCTAATAGCCCATACATCTTATTTCCCTCTTCGAAAATGATAAAGGGATCATATTGCGACTTGAAATGATGCTGCTGAATAGTGTAATCTGTAGTGTCCCAAATGTTCTTTGTAGGATCAGGGTCTTCCCTAAAAATTAAATTCTTTTTATCACCCATTTGATGGGCTACTGTTGCCCACACCTTTTCGAGAATATCTCCCTGCGTCTGACCGTGATCTGTAATTCCCAATGATTCCTGAAATTGTCTTCGCTCACCCAGTGAACCTTTTTTCCATTCCACGTGCCTGATGGCCGTTGCATCCGGATATATATAATAGTATTCGTCCACCCAGCATGACCAACCGGTTAACGAATCTGCGCGCCATAAAGAATTATAAGCACTGACCGGTGCATATCGCCAATGTACCACAATGCGGGCAGGCGTATTTTCAAGAATCCTCACATTGGAATACCGGCACTGTGGATCCTGCATATGTTCATAACACCCTTCTTCATCATTCCATGCCTCCACACTCTGATCCGCCATCCAGAAATTTTTTTCGGATATCCAGGCCGGTGAATACCTGGTGCCTCTCCAAAAAACAAACCGCACGGGCGACTTCTCAAAAGTAACCGCTATATCGGGATGCTCTCCCACCGGCCATAACTGATCCCATTCTTTATAGTAGGTAAGTCTGGTGTAGTATGCGCCAAATTTTTTCCGAAGGGGCACCTCTGGCAAGCTGCGTTTTTTTAAAGATCCGTTTTCCTGTAATGTATATGCATTACTATAATCAAGCTCTCCGGGGGACAATGCTACCCCATGCACTTTCATTCTATCGATTACACCGTCCAATGAATAGTAATAAGGCAGGGTGCCGTATTGGCGGTGGATAAAAGCAGGTTTGATGGCCTCCTCGTTCATTCCCATCATCATCTTTGAACTTGATGCATTTTCATATGACTTATCTACCGCTGTAAATCCTTTTTCTTTTCCGTTTATGTATAAATGGATCCCATCATTTGCCCGAAACACTGCGGCCACATGTTGCCATTGAAATAACTTTAGGCTGAACGTATCTGTTATGCAGCGATATAATTCTCCCTTTATCCACACATCAAGTCCAAGTTCCCCGCTTGGGCCTGCACCAAAGTAAAAACCTCTTGTGCCAAGACTCCTCTGCGATCCTGCTGATGTCTGGGTCAATAAAGGCGCCCAGTTCCAGGGATACGCCGCTTGAGAAATCCAAGCTTCGATAGTAAACGATTCCGGTAACTTCTTCTGCGCATTTACCACAACTGCACTAGTAAATCCATCTAGCTTCAAAGCATGTCCTCCATTGACACCAGCAACCAGTTCATAATTACCAGTTACAGTATCCGTAATTGAATTGTCCGTTCGGATAATCCGTGATCCTTCGGTGTTTTCAAAATCCCATCCATATAGTATCCGGTTTTGACCATATACACCAAATACCCAAAAAAACAGAACCAAAAACGTAATAAGATATTTAGTCATGATGAAATCATTTTTATTCTTAGGAAACAATAGTGTGTAATTATATTTAAGATATTATTTCTCTATTTCCTGGCGGGTAACGATAGGAACATAACCCGCTTCCAAACCTGCAGGGGGTGTAACAATGAGTGCAGGATCAATATCTGCCAGTTTTCCTACCGTTGGCGGTGGCAAATACTCCCGGTCTTTCGTCCACAACCTGTGAAGTTTTTCTACACGTCTCTGCATTTCTTCACGCTCTGCATTTGACAAGTCGGCATTAAGCAGTGCCGGCTGGTCTGCAAAACGATACCAATAATATGTTAGGGTACTTCCGTCACCCAGTTTTACTTTAAAAGGGCCTGCAACCGGTCCCGGATTTTTCCAGCAGCTTTTTTTATCGGAGGGAGTAGCATAAACCATTGGCTGCTCTGTATCGGAATTGCCAAAGTGAATTTTATGTAAGCCGGTTTCCCTGGGAACATCCGATGGATCTACAGCAATCCATTCGCCAATGCTGTCTTCATCATTTTTTACAAAGCGATAGTATTCCGGAAGAGTTAACAAGTAACCGTTGGATGTTTTTCTTTTGGTCACCAGTTTACTATTCCAGTGTAATGAAAGCGTAATGGGATCATTAGAATCGGCACTCAAAAAAGAATTCATGTTCAACAGAGCCCTTTTGTTTTTGGGAACACCTTCTTCAAACAATTGCCAAGTCGATCGGATTTTTCCAGTGAATGGTTGCATGCACGCCTGCGTGGTATCTACGTGTCCGCTCACCGCATGACCTCCGTCGAACCAGGCCTTCACACTATCCCAAAGCGCTTTTTTGTTATAGACCATTAAACGGTCCATCATCTGGGAACGGCCTTCGGAATTGGCAGGATATTGAATAGAAGCAATGCGCATGTATTTTTCTCCTTTCAAATCCGTAGCTTTTGCCGAAGGAATGTATTGCGTCTCCATCTCGTAATATTTGTTAGCATTGGAAGGCAAAACGTCGAGGAATAACCCACTCACTTTTGGATTATTAACGGTTACCTGCGACCAGAAGTAAGGAGTAAAAAAAGCAACCGGGCCTTTAAAGTTTCCAGTATTCAGAAATAATGTCCAGCTCTGATTTCCAGTTGGAACATCATGGCCCGCAGTTGTAGATTTTGATTCAGTTAAGGGCAAAGGAAGATATCCATAGCCAAACTGTTCACCGCAGGTTCCTTGTTTTAAGTTAAGACCATCAGGAGGAAATAGCAGCCAGGGACTTAATTGAGCTACCCCGTACTTGCCTTGATCGTTATTCCAATCTCTTCCCTTCCCCGCCCCCGGTCCGTTGGCCCATCCTGCGAAATCCATTTGCACTCCACCCATATTAAATTTGGGAGTGATGGTGGCATACTGTGTCGATCGCCACCATCCTAATCCTCCTTCTATATCAGAATACAACTTCTCCTTGATTTTCGATGTGTCCCGGAACGGAAACATCCATGTTCCAAACAAACCGGATTGAAAACTACTTCCGGGATATGTTTTCAACAAAGGCCATGCTGCCGTATAAATTGAATAGCCCGCGTTAAAACTCTGATCAACTTTTGTCGTTTGTACGATCATGTAACCACCGACGCTTTCTTTACCGCTATTATCTGTTTTCGACTTCTTATTGCTGTTACTTTTTTGCGACGATGCTATGAAGCCATACAAAATGAAAGCAACAAACAAGGCTGCAAACTTGAGCGTTGAAACAATACCTTTCAAAAAAACTATACGAAATGAATGCTTTCTCATCTGCTTTATCTCTTGAGTCATAGCTCTCTTTTTATTTAATGGCAGTATTCTTATTCACACTGTTTCGCATCATCCCAACTATCTGTTCTGAATGATGATGCTGGTAACAAAAAAGTATCGAAGAGTGTACCTACTGTCCAATTTCTCCAACCATAGCGCACTGCTACAGGACTGGCTACTTTATCGCTCTTTACAAAAACCTCGTTCCGGTTATAGATGAACGCATCGGCAGGATAGAAAATTCTATCTGCTCCCGCGATTTCAAATCCACTTAGTTTATCAAAAGCATACAATCCCTTTTCGGCATTTTTAAAACTGATGTAGATGCCGCCGTTCTTCATATACATTGAATCAAAAACAGGTCCCGAATAGTCGATGGCTTTGTATCCATACGTTTTGTTCAAAGCATTGTACAAAAGCCTGTCGGCAACATCTTTTTTATCCGGGGGATGAATAATATGCTCGGTGCCAATATCAAGAGTTACAGCCATGCCGGAATTTGGAATTAAATCCAAACACTGTAGCTGTGCTTCACGTAAAAAGGCGGAGTTATCAGCATCGTCAAGACGGTTTTGTTTGCTATAAGCAAAGGGGGCAATCTGGACATAATAGAAAGGGAAATCACCAATTCCCCAGCGAGACCGCCAGTCTTTTACCATTGCCGGAAAAAGTGATTTATAGAGCGTTGGCTGGCTGGTATTCGCTTCTCCCTGATACCAAATAGTTCCTTTGATAGTGTAAGGAATCAGTGGATTTATCATGGCGTTGAACAGAACCGTTGGAAAGCGATTTCCGCGTTTGAGATCAACATTACTTAAATCAATTTTTTTAATTGACCCTAACGCTTCACTACTCATCCACGCTTCTATCAGGCTGCCTCCCCACGAAGAATGTATTAAACCCACCGGAACACCCAGCATCTTCTGCAAATGCTTCCCGAAAAAGTAGGCAACAGCGCTGAAATCTTTTACGCTTTCAGGCGTCGCAGATTGCCATCCTTTGTAGGCTCCCAGTTTGTTCTCGGGAGTGAGGCTCGCCTGAACGCTAACCGTAAACAATCTTATATCATCATTCGTCGTATTTGTTATCGCCTCCTGGGCGCCGTACACCGGCTGTCCTGCATAACCACTAACAGGTATTTCCATATTTGACTGCCCGGAACATAACCACACTTCTCCAAACAAGATATTATCCAGCGAAATTTTTTCTTTGCTACTGTATATCCATAAAGACTGAGGCTTTTTACTGTTTGTCGTCTCCACCTGAACCTTCCAGTTTCCTTTACTGTCTGCGGTTACATTGGCGTCCGCTTTCAACCATGAGGCTTTGATCGTTAGCCTTTCCCCTGCATTCGCCCATCCCCACAACGTAACCTTTGCATTGCGTTGCAAAACCATGTTTGAAGAAATGATAGCCGGCAAACTGATTGCAGCATCAACAACAGTACTAAAAAGACAGCCTGAAAGAATTAAGACACATGCAAGCAATGTTTTCTTCATGATTCTATATTTTGATTTAGAAAAAATCTTTTGACCCGGATGACTTTCCGCTACTTAAAAGCTACCGTCCATTCTACTTCCTTATTCGACGCACATTCTATTTTAAGCCTTAGTAAACCGTTGGTATCATTTGTCAATGTCAATAGTGCTGTTTGATCATTACAGAAGCAATGAAGACCTTGATAACCGTTGCTTGCAATTGTGATAGTGTAAGGATCGTTGCCAACAATTTTGCTGGTCGCCTTCAAGGTTTTTGTTGCGGCATTCCATTCAGTTTTACTTAAGTCTAAATATCCCTGCATGATATGGCGATCTGTTGATAGCACCTGTGGAATGTCAAGCATCTCCCTTACAGACATCATCCGTGATTCGCCGGGGCGCAAAACCTGTTCAAGCCTAGCTGTTCCTTTCAGCTCTCCAATAAAATTGTCATTCCAGAAATCATGCACGTAATAGGATCTTTGTTTATCAAGAGCCAATGATCCATTAACCCGGTCTCCTGAAATGGAAATACCAATCTTCTTTTCTTTTTCCTGTTCGGGATTATAGAAGGTTACCTGGTGCCATTTATCGTTTACTTCAAAATCGTACACCATTGGTATTGTAGAAACAAAGGCATCCACCGGCCGGGCAGTTTTATTTTCGGTGTGATAGGGAAAAGTTCTGGAAAGATCCCAAAGCATCTCCGTTGAAAACTGGCGAAAACTATTCGCTAACAAGAATCTTCCTGAAACAACATAACACATCGTTAATACCGACCGAACTACGTCCCGGTTCCCCTGCAACCGCAAAATATTTTTTGAATCCGTATCCTGATTCATCAATACGCGGTTTTTATACCATCGCAGACCACAACGGGTTACGGTCACGCTATCCATTTCGTCTGTGTCATTTTCGGTTCGCATCGAGGCTACAACTCCGATCGTGACATCACTTCCCTGTTCCATGTTGCGTTCGTGAACAAATGCGCCCGGTCCCAGTCCCTCACTTGCATACCTAAAAATATTTCGGTAAGCAGCAGCAGTCGTTGAATACGGATCCTCCAGTCCTCCCTGGTCCGCCCACCCGGAAAACGGGTAATCAAACATCAATCCTCTAACACCTCCCCTTTTCAGATTCTGATAAACTTTCTCAAGGTGCCTTAGAAAATCCGGGTCGGTATAATCGTAACCCCGGACTACCTTCCCATTCCTGATCCACGTTTGCTTCCAGGAAGTGAAAATCTCTCCCTTGGTGTCGACAGGACCGTTTCTCCAGGCATAGGTTTGATTAAACAACATATGACCGGGGAATGCCTTCGCATAATCTTCAGATCGGTACCCTGACTGAAAATACGTTAGCGGAATTCCTCCCAAATCAGTGACAGCCTTTGCCCATTTTTCTGTGGTTTCATAGGGAGGAAGGTATCTTCCATGTTTGCCACCAACGTGTTCCTCTATAGAATGCTGCCAGTGCTCATCATCCCACCAGCCCTGCTGGTTGTCAGGCATGTAAGAATCAGGAACTAATCGTACAGCCGCTCTGGAATAATTTAAAAATCCGGACGCTCGAATGTGTTGCATCTCCCTTACCGCACCAACTGTGGAATTTTCAGCCCCGCTGTTCCCGTATTCGGCACTCTCAGCATACCACAAACAAACCGTAGGAAAATCGTAGATGGGAAGATGCACTCCCTGCGCGGCACTTACACTTTGGCCATAAAGTTCAAGAGCAGCGAAAGGATCCTCACTCACGACATCAACGTAGAAGCAATCCAAAGGTCGATACTCTTTACCCGGGTCGACCTTTTTGCCTACGGGATCGCTGGCGAAAAGATTAGAAGCGTACGATACCCGGGGCTTTACACAGTCTTTTGCTTCAGTCAAAACAGTTGAATACAGCGGCAGAAAGGAACCATCTCTTAACCAAACCTCGCTCAGATACACATTCCGATCTTTTTCCGGACCTGCTCCTTTTGTAATGATTATTTCAAAGGACTTCATCCCCGTAACTTCTTTCGGCAAGGGTAATTCAACCTGCTCGACGTCTTTCTTTTTCTCGCCGTCGAAGCGAGGCAGGGCGTGATTCAAAACCAGCGGAATCCTTCTTCGTGCACCCCCCTCCACAAACTCAATAAAAACTGATTGGAAGTTGTCTTCATGACTTCCATGCTGATAGCCGTTCCACCACGAAAATCCCAGTAGATATTTTTTTTGTTCATTAAGATGTTCGGCATGTATTTTAATTTCTTCCGGGCACTTGGCAGAGGTAGCCGTTTCCTCGCATCGGAATTCAGAGTAATTCCATCTTTGCAAGGTCATTTCGCTGTCGACCTGTAAAAGCTCGTCATTCCCATTCTGATCGTTTTTTTCAAATGGAAGATTCAGGTAGCAAAGCAGACTTCTTTGCCCATCTCTCCCTTTTTCAAGTTCTGTTCTTCGTGCTTGTTCAATGAAAGCAAATTTTCCAAAATCCGAATAAGTCAGGCCTCCAAGCAGCGCTATGCCGCGTCGGTTCTTACCCTTGAAAGTCAGCAAAATATTATTCCGGGATTTTAAAGCGTTACTCCTTGTAAGTGGCGAATACATTCGAGTTCCATATTCAAGCGGTTCCCCCCCGCTAAACCCGTCGATCATTACGAAATCTTCAAAAACCTTTTCACCACGAAAAAGCCCGGCATCACAAACAACACCAATTTCTTTAACCTGTATGGCGTCTCCCAGGGTATTGTGGACACCCCCCTTGATGGTGACAAAACCCCGGTTATTGTAAAGAATAAACGTAAAAAACAGAATCGGGCAACGTTCCTTCTCGAACGTTAAATCAAGAGCCAGGCCCTTCCCAAATACATCATTGATTTGTCGCTTTTTCCAAATCCTCTTAAACCCACTGTCGTCACTTCTCCATTCATTTATTCTGCATGCAACATCTGAAAGAACTTCAGCCCCTGTAATCCTGTTTGTTATGGAATAGGTCCCTTTCCCCGTATCAAAAACAACGGATGTGTAACGATTTTCAAGAACCACCCTGCCACCGGCATAAGTAATTGAAGCCTCAGCAATGAAATAATCCTCAAGCCCGGAAATATGGGGACGAAGTGGTATCACCCGGAAAACATATCCCGCAGTAGTGAGAAAACCGGTTGATTTTAGAAACTTACGCCGTTTCAAAAGACCCTTTTAAAAAGATTAACCTCGAACTTACAATTGAGTCCTGCACCCAAACATGCTTATTTCGTTATCACTTCCTTTTTAGGAGTGTAAACCTGTACAATTTTACCCCGCTCTTCGCTATAAGGTATTACACCCCCTCTTTCAACTATATCGTGAAAACCAAATTTTTCCAGGTAGAACCGACTGTTCCGGAAATGGTCATCGCCAATCCGACGTAATTGCTGTTTCAGTAAACGATCCATTTTGCCCTTCAGGCCTTCATATTGCGGATTGTCAATGAGATTATCCATCTCGTAAGGGTCACTAACGTTATCGAATAGCATTATTGCTTCTTTGGGAGTCTTTACATACGTGTATCGATTCGTCTTAATACCTCTGTATTCAGAAAACTGTGTTTGCGCGGTTGGATAAACACTCATGAACAGTACTGCCCTCATCGTTTCTTTAGTCGGGTTTTTTACAGCAGCAGAAATATTGTTCCCTTCTATGCTGCCGGGTATCCGGATATGCGCCAGGGCCAACATCGTCGGTAAGATGTCGGGTGTGGTGACCGGGGTAGAGGTTTGTTTACCCTCGTTTAATCCTATTCCAGGAAAGCGAATAAGAAAGGGCACTTTGACAGCCTCATCCCACGCGACTTGTTTTTCCCTTGGTCTCACCCCGTGAGATCCCATCATTTCACCGTGATCTGAAGTAAAAATGATAATTGAACTATCAAAAAGGCCAAGGGCCTTAATTTTTTTCAAGAGACGTCCTATGGCCTCGTCTGTGGCTGTGCAATGCGCATAATAATGCTGCAGTTCCTTTCTCAAATTCGGAAAATTGTCGATCGTGACATTCTTCGGTAACTCGAGTTTCTCCGCAGGGTACATTTCCTGGTATATGGCCGGCGCCTGGTCAGTTGAAAAATGAGGTGTTGCGAAGGATAGAAAAACTAAGAACGGATTT